>Ga0181536_10000092_pt1 | contig 94669 bp, 90 predicted proteins | sample PEATcosm2014_Bin_41_FD_121105 | JGI IMG/M metagenome (GOLD analysis project Ga0181536, IMG submission 121105) | Peatland microbial communities from MTU Mesocosm Facility, Houghton, MI, USA - PEATcosm2014_Bin17_60_metaG | ecosystem: Environmental > Terrestrial > Soil > Wetlands > Peat | place... | reverse complement strand
TTTCCGACAATGCCGTGCGCCGCCTTCTTGATCGTCTTGCCAATCGCATCGTCAAGATCCTCACCGAAGCCAGGAAACTCAACCCGCCTCAAGAATAGGCAGAGATTAGCCGGTTAAGTCCCGCTCTGGGAAGCTTGACAGTCCAGCACGGATTCTTCCCGTGACACGCCGATCCGGGAGTCAGACCTCATCGGGAAGGTACCTCTTCGGATCGAGCCCCAATCGCACGAGCCGGTCCCACGCCTCGTCCTCTTGGCGTTCGCGTTCTTCGGCGTCCGGCCGCGCCGTCAACCGCTCCCGAAGCCCCAGCCGGGTCCGAATGTAGTTCTGCAGGGTGGCGTGCGCCTCCCGCGCCAGGTGGTCCAGTTCGAGGTACTCCGCGTAATCCACAGTGAAGCGTATCTGGCGTTTGTCGAGGGCGTGCATGGCGATTCACGATATCACACCAGCCGCCGGCCCCACACGCCGCATGGGGGCCATGGTAGCCGTATATAGGGATTTCAGATTTTCTGCCTAGCAAGCTTGCTAGACGGTATTTTGGAAGGCGGTGTAGACCGCGCGCGAAAGCAATTATGTGGCCACAGAGAAGGAAATCGAGGTAGCACTCCTGAGGTCCAAATGAGGTCCAAATTCCAGACCTCTACCTTGAGTGGATCGGAAAAGCTGAATCTCCGTAAGTATTTGAAATGTGGCTGGTTAAGTGGTGGGCCCGTGGCGACTCGAACGCCAGACCTCTACCGTGTCAAGGTAGCGCTCTAACCAACTGAGCTACGGGCCCGTCAGCGGGATGAATTCGATTTTAGCATGGGACGCGCGCATTCTACCGGTCTCCACGGCGCCGCCAAAGGCGGCAGGAGACTAATCCGGTTCCGTCACGGCCATGATGGTTAGCGGCGAATTCCCTTCCAACCGGTTGTTGACGAACAGGAACGCCATGGTTCGCTGCTCCCGGGCGCGCTGAACCAGGATGCGCAGCGACTCGCGCGCTCCCGGATTGGGATCGCGGATTTCGCTGTACGGGGAGAACTTCGCGACCGCTTCTTCGTAGGGGCGGCCTTGCCGCAGCAGCGCGCGGCACACCAGGAAGCCGGCGGTGGCGGACCCCGGAATTTCGATCTGGCGGCGCAATTCCGGCATGCGCGTCCAGGCGCTGTACACGTGCGCTACGCCGCGCGCGCGCAGGCAATCGAAATAGCCGGGCTGCAGGAACTCGGGGTTGCGCACCTCCACGGCGTATCGGAATTGCGGCGGCAGCGCGGCGAGGAACGGGTCCAAGCGCTCCAAGAACGCATCCGGCGCGGCGACCGCCCGTTTGGAAAACGCTCCAAATTCGAAGATCAGCAGCACGGTTTTGTGGCGATGCGGCCACAGCGGCCGCAGGAACATTTCCTTCAGCATCTCGGCGTTCAGGAACGCCTCGTTCTCCTGGCCGGCTTGCGGTCCGTAGCGCGCATGCGCGGGAAACACTTTGCAGGTGATCTGTTCGGGCACTTTGAAGGCGAACTGGAAGCCTTCGGGCGCGAGCGCGAACAGCCTGGCCCAAAACTCCGGGGTGGGGAACTGGTAGAACGCAAAATCGCCGCAGACCGTGGGAAAGGTGCGCGCGTATTCCTTCAGGCAGGTGGCCGTGAAGAGCTGCCGCGAGAAGCGCCCGCGCGAAAGATAGTTGGCGCGGGTGTAAACCTGCCCGATCCAGCCTTCATATTTCCAGGAACTGCCGCCGATATAAACACCTTCGGCGGCCAACCGCCGCAGGCGTTCGGCGAGCGCGTCGCGATCGAACGAGGAAGGTTCGTCAAACAGGGTGTCCGCCATTAACGTGGGTCAAAATGGGCGCAGGCCCGCTTTCATACGGATATAATAGCGTTAAGCCTGTGCAGGAATCCGAGCCGAAGTCCGCCGACCCGCCCACTGCTAGACGGTGGAACCACCGATGGACACAGATGTACACGGATAAAACCAAAGTAACCGCCGACGAACGCCGATTCACGCCGATTATTCTGGTTCTTATCGGCGTGCATCTGCGTGCATCGGCGGTTCGATTCTGTTTTGCCTTTATCTGTGTGCATCTGTGTCCATCTGTGGTTCCGACGTTTCTGGAGTTGAGCGATGAGTGAGATTGCGGATTTACTGGAGCGCTTCCGGCGCGGGCCCGAGTTGCTGGCGATGGTCCTGACTGGCGTGTTCGGCGAAGAGGAGGATTTTGTGGCTGCGCCGGGCAAGTGGAGCATCCGGCAGATTATCGCGCACCTCGCGGATTCCGAGATGGTCTGCGCGCACCGCATGCGCCAGATCATTGCGGAGGACCAGCCCACTCTGATCGCCTTCGATCAGGACGCTTGGACCAGGAATCTGGACTACGCGCGGCGCAAGCCCAAGCAGTCGCTTGAAAGCTTCCGGCGCGTGCGCGGCGAGAACTACGAATTGCTGAAGGAATTGCCCGAGGCGGCCTATGCGCGCACGGGCAATCACAGCGAGCGCGGCCCCATCACGCTCCGTTTCCAACTGGAACTCCTGGCGGAGCACGCCGAGAGCCACGCGCGCCAGATGCAGGGCATTCGCGAAGAGTATAAGAAAGCGAAGGGAAAGAAATGATCCGCCGGTTTACATTGGCGGCGCTGTTGGCAGCCGCGCTACTGGCCAGCGCGACGGATGGCCGCCGCTGGTGGAGTCACGTGCAATACCTGGCGGACGACAAACTGGAAGGCCGCGACACAGGCAGCGCCGGCCATCGCAAGGCCGCCGCCTATGTGGCCGGCGAATTCGAACGCGCGGGCCTCAAACCGGCGGGCACTGAAGGCTACATCCAGCCGGTCCGCTTCCACACGCGGCGGCTGAAGGAAATGGAATCCAGCCTGACGCTGGTGCGCAACGGCGAATCCGAAGAGCTGGTGCTGGGCGAGGACGCCATCATCAGCACCCGCATCGATCCCGCACCATCGGTGGACGCGGAGGTAGTGTTTGCCGGGTACGCGCTCACCGTTCCCGAGATGCAGTACGACGACCTGGCGGGGCTCGACCTGCGGGGCAAGATCGTGCTGTACATCAACGGCGGCCCGGCGAGCATTCCGGGGCCGCTGCGCTCGCATTATCAATTCGCGGCCGAGCGCGGACGGTTTCTGGAACGCGCCGGCGTGATCGGAACGATCGGCATCCCGAACCCGCATCACATGGATCTGCCCTGGCAGCGGATCGCGCTCGGCAGCCGGCAGGCATCCATGAGCCTGGCGGATCCGGCGCTGGAGCAGCAGCATGGGTTGAAGTTCTCCGCCGCGGTGAATCCGGAACAGGCCGGCAAATGGTTCGCGGGTTCGGGCCATTCGTTCGACGATCTGGTGGCGCTGGCGGATGCCGGCAAGCCGTTGCCGCATTTCCCGCTGCACGCTTCCATCCGGGCGAAAGTAGCGGTGGAGCGCGGGGAGGTGGAATCGCAGAACGTAGCGGGCATTCTTCCCGGCGCGGACCCGGTGCTGAAAGACCAGTACGTGGTGCTGACGGCGCACCTGGATCACCTGGGGATCGGCGAGCCGATTAACGGCGACCGCATCTACAACGGCGCCATGGACAACGCATCCGGCGTGGCCACGCTGCTGGATATCGCGGAATCGCTGAACGAATCCAAACCGAAGCTGCGCCGCTCGCTGCTGTTTGTGGCGGTGACGGGCGAGGAGAAGGGGCTGCTGGGGTCCAATTATTTCGCCGCCCACCCCACGGTGAAGCCGGGCAGCATGGTGGCCGACCTGAACGTGGATATGTTTCTGCCGCTGTTCCCGCTGCGGAGCGTGACGGTGTACGGGCTGAACGAATCGGACCTGGGCGATGAAATCCGCGCGGTGGCCAAAGCGCACGGTGTGCGCATCCAGGACGACCTGGAGCCGGAGCGCAATATCTTCATCCGCAGCGACCAGTACAGCTTCATCCGCCGCGGCATCCCCGCGCTGGCGATGAAAGTGGGCTATGAGAAGGGATCGCCGGAGGAGAAGATTGCCAAGACCTGGCTAAAGGAGCGCTATCACGCTCCGGCCGACGACCTCAAACAGCCCGTGGATCTGGAATGCGCAGGGCGCTTCGACGACCTGCTGCGCGCGCTGGCGGAAGCGGTCGCCGACCGTCCCGAGCGGCCGAAGTGGAACGCGAACAGCTTCTTTAAACGGTTCGCGGAGTAGGGCTGTTGGGGCAACAAACCGGCGAAAAACGAGCGTCCGGAAAGTATTGCAGGCTTTTTGCGACAGACTTATGAGACGTGCAAGTGCCTAGTTTTACAGGCCCGGCGCGGCGGCGCAAAACCCTTTGTGAGACGGGCCATCGTCCTCTTTCAGGGCCTGCGCGTCGTTGGAGAATAGGAATATGTCGCAACGTCAGCGAAATCGGGTGAAGCACATCGATACTCTCCTTGGTCCGGAAGAGGTGCGGAATCTGCTTTCGCGATTGTGCATAAGGTATGGTTTCTGTCTGCCGCCGACAGAGATCGAAAAGCTCGCCGCATCGCCGCCTACGGACATTGACAAATTTACGGAGGCGGCTCTTGCGGCCGAGGGTTACGGCTTCACCAAGTCCGACCAGCTTTGCGTCCAAGCTAGGGAGCTAGTCGCGCAGGCGTTCGTTGACCATCGGTCCAAGAACGCCGATTAGCCCCTCCTCTGCTCGTTGCACAAAGGACCCTTTGTGAGACGCAACAAGGCGGGGGATCTGGAAGTAGATTTCGGCGGCGATTCGCGCTGCATGGAGACACGGCGGGCCGCTATGGTTCCGGCGGTTTGCTATAGCGTTCCACCATGGCGGCGGAGATTTCCACACTTGTCGGCCAATGACCTCGCCTCTGGCCGGCGTGGACTTGATAGTCCTCCAAGCGCTCGGGGTCGGGCTGCACCACCTGACCGTCCTTGAGGAACACAAGCCCCGCTTTGTCGGTAGGCATGCGCGCGACAAAGCCTTCCGCCTCGCTGAGAAGCTCGCGCAAGCGCGTCATGGTTGCGGCGGGATCAACCGGTGGATCGCTGGCAACACGCCGGAAGTCCGCTTCGGTATAACGGGCCGTCCGCCGAATTTCGTTGATGACCCCTTCGGGTGTGAAACCCAATGTCTTGCCAACCGACGCCCACACAACCGCGCCAAGCGGCAATATGCGCTCGTGGATCGTCAGAAGATCCACCACATCGCGCGGCTCACGGCGCCCGTAGGCGGCGGCGACTTTGTTGGTCGCAAGGTCAACCGGGTGCAGCACGTAGCCGAACGTCTCGTCGCGAATCGTCGGGAAAAAGCGGAAATCGCTATCTACCACCCACTCCAACTTGGTTGTCTCACCCTTCCGCGCGGCCAAAACCGTATAAATGAGCGGGCTACGCCGAAGCCATTCGAGAGTGTAACCGTGCTCCAGGAGAACTGCGGCGTCCTGGTCGGCCGCCTGCAGAACCCGCTCTTCGCGATCATGGAAGACGTCGATGTCGCCTGAAAAGCGCGGCGCGCCGACGTTCAGCGGCGTACTCCCGGCGACGTAACTCTCAGGGTCGCGATGCGAGGCAAGCAGCGTGAGAATGTCGCGTTGAATCTTAGACAGCGGCACGGCACGCCTGCTCGATCTGTTCGGCGAGACGCCGCGCCTGCAAGCTACCTTCAACGCGCAGGCTGTTTGTGATCGCCAGAGCGTCGGCGGGCGTCGGGTCGGGCACGGGTCTACTGCTCCACAACGCGGCCGCTCCGAATTCCTCAAAGGCTCGGCGGTAGAGGATCGCAAAATCCGGCGCTTGCATCGGTTCACCGATCAATCGGCCTTCATTTCCTTGTTTTGCACGCGGCGCTACCGTCCTATTTTAGCAACTATGGGGCGGCCCTCGCGCCGCGCCTTCCTGAATCGCCTGGGCACTGGCGGTCCCGCTGTGGAATTGAGCCAAGCCGCTCCAGTTGCGTCCGGCGGTTGCGCCGTGAATGAGCGTGACCCTCTCGACGGGCTTTGGGATTTCGCCTCGATCTTGCGGCGGCCCTGCGCGCGCTCGCGGAGGCGGTTGCGGATCGGCCGGAGCGGCCGCGTGGAACGCGAATAGCTTTTTCAAGCGGTTTGCGGAGTAGACCGCTCGCTGACGCGCGCGGCTCAGAGGCGCTAACATAGGACGAGGGATCGGTCTCACGGCGTCAGAATTCTGTAGTGAGACCTGTTTCGAACGCGACTGAAGGAGATGCGGCGCATGACCGGAATTCAATTCATTACCGACTCGAAAGGCCGCAAGACAGCGGCGGTGATCGATCTCAAGAAACACCGTGAGCTGTGGGAGGATATCGAGGACGTGCTGGTTTCCCGGTCGCGGCAGCATGAAAAGCGCATTCCGCTCGAAAAGGTGAAGGCCGACCTCGTGGCAAGCGGAAAGCTACGTGGCTAAATACTACGTCGCAGTCGCGTCAAGTGCGGAGAAGGAACTCAAGAAGCTATCTGGCCAGTTGATCGCGCGCATCGTTCCCCGGCTGGAATCTCTTGCATCCAATCCCCGTCCGCCAGGTTGCAAGAAACTCAGGGGCGGTGATGGCGAGTGGCGTATCCGTGTGGGGGACTGGCGGGTTGTGTACACCATCGACGACGCAGAATTGCAGGTGGAGGTGACACGAATCCGCCACCGAAGCGAGGTATACGAACGCTGATTGTCGTTCCTGCGCGCGTTCCCAGCGACAACAAGCCTGCGGGGCCTGTCCGAAGAAACTGATGATAGTAGGACAGGACTTTGACACGGGCCGCGCAGGGTGATTACGTGATGCTTAATGTCCTCGCGCCGCGCCTTCCTGAATCGCCTGGCACTGGCTGTCCCCGCCGCGGGAATGAGCCAGGCCGCTCCTGTTGCGTCCGGCGGATGCGCCGTTAATGAGCGCGTCCCGCTCGACGGCCTCTGGGATTTCCGCCTGGATCCTGAGACGACCTGGAAGCCGGTCACGGTCCCGCACTTCTGGCAGAGCGCCGACGTAGGCTGGTACGAGCGCGTCTTCGATGTGCCGAAGGAGTGGTCCGGCTCTGTGGTTCGGCTGGAATTCGAGGCGGTGTTTCACTCCGCCACTGTCTGGGTGAACGGCCAACTCGCGGGCGAGCATCTGCGCAAAGGCTACACGGCGTTCACGCTGGACATCACGCCGCACCTGAAATGGGGCGAGCCGAACACGGTGCGCGTGCGGGCTGACAACAGCTTCGACGAGCACATGCTGCCGCGCGGCCATTCAAGCGATTGGGCGCACGATGGCGGCATCTACCGGCCGGTGGGCCTGCTGGTGACGCCCGCGGCTTACATCGAGCGCGTGGATGTGGATGCGGTGCCGGATCTGAAAGCGAACACCGCTACGCTGCGGATCACGCCTTTCGTTCACGGCCAGGGAGAGGTCCACGTCACCGTCATCGAGGAGGATAGCGGCCGCATCGTGCTCAATGAAAAGGCGCCCGTGACGGCCACGCTGGCCAGCCCGCAACTCTGGCATTTCGATCGTCCGCACCTGTATCGTCTGATTGCGCGGCTGAGCGGCGGGCACATTTTCGAAACCACGTTCGGCATCCGCCTGATCGAAGCGCGCGGCGGCAGTTTCTATCTGAACGGCGAGCGCGTGCGCCTCACGGGCGTGGAGCGCATGGCGGGCAGCAATCCGGAATACGGCATGGCCGAGCCCGCGAGCTGGATCGCGCACGATCACGACGACCTGAAGGAATTGAACTGTGTCTACACGCGCGTGCATTGGCAGCAGGACCGGCGCGTGCTGGACTACTGCGACCGGCACGGTATCCTGATCCAGACCGAAGTGCCCACCTGGGGCGGCGATACCTTCAAGGGTATGGGCGCGGAGCCGGACGCGGATATCATGCAGAACGGGCTGGAGCAGTTGCGCGAGATGATTGCGCGCGACCGCAATCATCCGTGCATCTTCTCTTGGGGAATCTGCAACGAGATCGATGGCCAGAACCCGCCTGCTGCCGCGTTCGCCAGGCGCATGTATGCGGAGGCCAAGGCGCTCGATCCCACGCGGCTGGTTACATACGCCTCGAACTCGCTCCAGAAGACGCCCTCCAAAGACGTCGCCGGACTGATGGACTACATCATGTGGAACGAGTATTACGAGAGCTGGTACCGCGGCACGCCGGCGGACATGGCGCGTAACCTCGACGAGATTCACCGCGCGTTTCCGGAAAAGCCCATCGTGATCTCGGAGTACGGCTACTGCGCCTGCACGCCGGAGCGGCCCGAAGGAGACAGCCGGCGCATTGAGGTCCTGCGCGGGCACAACGCCGTGTTCCGCAATACGGACTATGTCGCGGGCCTGATTTTCTTTTGCTACAACGACTACCGCACGCACATCGGCGACAAAGGCACGGGCGTGATGAAGCAGCGGGTGCACGGCGTAGTGGACGTGTATGGCGCGCGCAAACCGTCATGGCAGGCGCTGCGCGAGGAGGCCAGCCCGCTCGAATCGGTTGAAGTGACAGACAGGGCCGGTGAACTGAACGTGACGGTGCACGCGCGGCCGTCGGTGCCATGTTACACGTTGCGCGGATACACAGTGCGCACGTTGATTTACGGCGACGGCGCGATTCCGGTGGAGCGCGTGGAAGCCGCGCTGCCCGTTCTGGAGCCGGGGCAGGAAGTTACGGTAACGATGCACATTCAGGCGAAGGCGGCGGTGCGGGTGCAGGTCGATGTGATGCGGCCGACGGGGTTCTCAGCGCACAAGACGGAGTGGCGGCCATGACGATGGACCGCGGCAGCTCGCTGTACGTCTTTCTGGCCACCATCGTGGCCGCCACCTCGGGTCTGCTTTTCGGCTTCGACATCGCAGTCATCAACGGCGCGCTGATCTTTCTCCGCGCGCAATTGCACCTGACGGAAGTCCAGACCGAGATGGCCGCCAGCAGCCTGCTGTTCGGCTGTATCTTCGGCGCCAGCGTGGCCGGCTGGCTGAGCGACCGCTTCGGGCGGCGGCGCGTGCTGATGATTTCGGGGCTGCTGTTCGCGGTTTCGGCGATCGGAGCGGCCATCCCGCGCACGCTGGCGGAGTTCGCCGCGGCGCGCCTGGCCGGCGGACTGGCCGTGGGCGCGGCCTCGGTGCTGGCGCCGCTCTACATCGCGGAGGTAGCCCCCGCCAAAAGCCGCGGCAGGCTGGTAGCGCTGAACCAGATGACCATCGTCACCGGCATCCTGCTCTCGTACCTGGTGAACTGGCTGCTGGCCTTCAACGCGAAAAACGGCTGGCGCTGGATGTTCGCGGCGGCCGCCGTGCCGGCCGTGGCGTTCTTCATTGCGCTGTTCTTCGTGCCGGAGAGCCCGCGCTGGCTGGTGGAGAACGATCGCAGCGCGGAAGCTCTCGGCGTGCTGACGCGCGTCAACGGAAGCGCCGCTGCCGCGATCGAGTTGCGGCAGATTCAGGAGGCGGTGGCCGAGGAAACCGGAACCATGCGGGAACTGCTGCAGCCTGGCCTGCGGCGCGCGTTCTGGATCGCGGTGTCGCTGGCGGTCTTGCAGCAGATCACCGGCATCAACACGGTGCTGTTCTATGGCTCCATCATCTTCAAGGAACACGTCGCGCACCAGAGCGACACGTCGGCGGTCTTCGCCAACGTGGTGGTGGGCGCGGTAAACTTCCTGATGACCATTGTGGCGCTGGGCCTGATCGACAAGCTGGGACGGCGGCCGCTGCTGATGATCTCGACGGCCGCCATGGCCGCCTGCCAGGCCGCGCTGGGCGTCGCGTTCCTGCTGAATCCGCCGCCCGCCATGCTGGTGCTGACCATCATGCTATTCTGCGTGGCCGCTTTCGCGGTGGGGTTGGGGCCCGGATTCTGGGTGCTGCTTTCGGAGATCTTTCCGACGCGCATCCGCGGGCGCGCCATGTCGATCGCGACCATTTGCCTGTGGATCGCCTGCACGACGTTGACGATGACGTTCCTCTCGCTGGTGAAGGCCGTGTCGGCGACCGGCGCGTTTCTGATCTACAGCGGCATGTGCGTGTTGACCTTTGCGATTGTGTGGCGGTTTGTGCCGGAGACCAAGGGGCGGAGCCTGGAAGAGATCGAGCGCTCGTGGGTGCGGCCGGCGCGGGTCGGGCCGCCTGCATAGAGGGGCAAATCACCAGCCACGAGCCGGTAGTGCGCTACTTGTGTGTGCTTGGTTTTTTTTCAGCCCGAGATTCGCTCCGGTTCGCGGCATGGCTCGTTTGAACGATTTTCGGGAGAGGAATGCAACTTTCGTCCACTTCTTCGACAGGATGCCTGAAACGGGCCTTTTGGCTGTTGGCGACCATTAGGGCTTCTTCTGGAATGGCATCTTCTGAAATGGCCATGAATTGTTAACTAAAGTCATCGTTGACCACGCCGGGATTGACAAAAGTGTGGCAAACTTGACACATTATAGTGTAGGGTGGCGCGCTATGCTCTATTGTAGTGGCGATCAAGCAACTTCTCGCATCAGCGTGGGACCACGAAGCGATTCGGTTTGCAAGGGCAGTTTTACTCGACTTGTGGATGTCCACCTGGATTCTTTTGAGCCTAGAGGCGATCTGGTGGCTACTGAAACAGATGGAACTTGCTGGCTACCCAGCGGACTGGTTAGCATATTTCGAGAGGGTCCATTTCTGCTGTTCGATATCAGCATTCTTCCTGCTGTCGGTCACTTTCGTAGTTAAGCTGGCGATTGGTCTTTACAAGGGGCGCAGATGATTGAGGCTCTCCATTCTTTTTTCGTAATCGATGCCAAGGCACGTTGGCGGGCGCTTTTGTGGAGTTGGGGTATCGGAACAGGGGTCGGTGCTATCCTTTCCCTATCCGAAGTGTCCTATCATACGCTGGCTAGTGCATCCATCGGAAGTTCCACAATCGCATTCGTATTCTTTCTGGCAGCCTATATCCATTCTCCGCGTCTGGAACCCATCCAAGGACGGCGCTCAATTCTGAATATCGCCTACGCCGCGTCAGCTCTCGCCATCATCGCAATAGTTGAACGAGTGCTCAACGGTCCGCAAGCTGTGTACGCCGCCGCAAACGAACTCATGAAGGAAATGCGGACAGGCAAGCCGATATCAACGGCCCAGGCCCTACTCGTTCAAGAGAAGGCACGGGGCATGCTCACGACGAATCGAATTCAAGGACTATCCAGAAACCAAGTTGTCTCTGCTTACGCCATTGCAAAGGCAGCATCGCACTACTCGAAAGTGGAAGCTAACCCATCGCTCCATCCCCCCAACACGAATGTCATCGTCTCGGGACAGCAGACCACATTTGTCTTCCAACCGCCGGTTCCAATGGCCATGCTGAGAATCTGCCATATCAAATTCACAGGCATTGACTTTATAGCGAAGACTAAAGGTTGCAGTCTCGTCGAGGCTTATCCTCCCGATTGCCGCGATGTTGTGATTGCCAACTCATCAGTTCAAGAGTTTACGCAGAGTTTGGACGACATAGTTTGGGCTGACGTTGTCTTTGAAAGATGTGCGCTTGTATACCATGGAGGCCAGCTCACGCTAATGAACGTATTACTCAAGGATTGCACGGTCGATGTATCGCAAAATGTTCCCGAAAGCATCCGAGAGGCTCTACTGCACGTGTCTACTCCAATCACAACAACGTCGGAGTTTCCCGGTTAGAAACGTGGAGGCCTATGCAGCCTCCAGCAGTCCCCGCACGCTCCAGATGTGATCCGTAATGCCTGCGGCCATAGCTGGCGTCATAAGCACACACAAATAGCGGACTACCCACCAGCCACGGTGCACAGCGCCTGTTACACTACCCATGAGGTTCTGTCTGCGCGCCCTCCCGCTGATCTTCGCCGCCGTCATCTGCGCCATCGCCAGTCCGGACGATTGGCCGGGATGGCGCGGCCCTTCATCCAACGGCGTCTCCCCGCTGAAGAACATCCCGTCCTCCTGGAGCCGCGACCACAATATCGCCTGGAAGACGGCAGTTCCCGGACGCGGCCACGCCTCCCCGGTCGTCTGGGGCAATCGCGTGTTCCTCACCACCGACATCGGAGGCGACGTGATACCCGGCGCCGCGCCCGTCAAGCATAAGGTCGAAGGCCAGCCGTTCCGCCACCCCGATAGCGTCGGCGGAACACACAAGCATACGCTCAAGGTCCTGTGCTTCGACACGGGCGCCGGCAAGCAGCTTTGGGAGCGCACCGCGTACGAAGGCCCGGTCTTCGACGACATCCACAAATTCAATACCTACGCCTCGCCCACCCCGGTGACCGACGGCAAGTATGTCTATGCCTATTTCGAATCGCAAGGTCTGTATAAGTACGATTTCGACGGCAATCTGCTGTGGAAGATGTCGCTGGGCGGAATCGCCACGCTCGGCGTGGGCGCCGGCGTCTCGCCGGTTCTGTTCGAAGACAAGATCCTAATTCTGGCCGATCAGGACGAAGGCGAGCTGTCCTTCCTGGCGGCGGTATCCACTGCGGACGGCAAGATCGCCTGGAAAACGCGGCGCACCGAAGCCGTGAACTGGACGACGCCGGTGATCGTGGAATCCGGCCGCCAGCCGGCGCTGATTGTTCCGTCCATGGAGGACGTGGCGGCCTACGATCCGCGCAACGGCAGGGAGCTTTGGCGCACGGAAGGACTCCAGAGCAATTCCGTGCACACGCCGGTATCCGGCCACGGCATGGTCTTCGTCACGAGCGGTTTCCCCAAGAAGATCGTCATGGCGATCCGCATCGACCCGGCCACGGACCAGCCCCGCGTCGCCTGGAAGTACGATAAAGGCACCGGATACATTCCGTCGCCGATCCTGTATGGCGACGATTTGTACGTCATGACCGGCGCTGGACTGTTGACTTGCCTGGATGCCGTCACGGGAGAGGTGAAGTATGAAGGCAAGCGCTTCCCGCAACCCGGACAATTCACCGGCGCGCCCGTGGCTGTCGACGGGAAGCTGATGATCACCAGCAACGACGGAGACACCTACGTGATAAAAGCCGGTCCCGATTTCGAGGTGCTGGCGACCAACTCACTGGGCGAGCCGGTCTTCGCGTCGCTGGCGCTGGCTGGGGATTCGGTGTATATCCGGTCGGCCGGTAGTTTGTATCGCATCCGGCAGGCTGCGGTGAGCCGTTAGGACGCGAGAAGGCCGCGGACGAGTGCGAGTAAGGGTGGGATGTCCCGTTCCACGATAGCCCAGACCAGGCTCGGATCGGCACCCTCGTATTGGCGGATCAGAACATTGCGCAGGTCGTTCATCTCGCGCCAGGGAATTGTGGGATGTGCCGCCCGGAAGTCCGCGCCCACCTTCCGGGAGGCCTCACCGATGATTTCCAGGTTCCGGCAGACCGCGTTGAACAGGATGGAGACAGGAACGCTCCCCTGTTCGCGCAGACCAAAGCACTGAACCAGTTCTTCGCAGCTATCCCGAATGTGCAGCAGATAGATCCGCGGATCGGATGAGCTCATAGGATTACAATGGTTGAGCCTCCGCCAGCACGCGCTCCCGAACATAACGCAAGCTGTCCGGCGTGACGACGTCGACGGTGGCACCGAGCAGATCCTGGAGATCTAACTTCAGGCTGATGAGGTCAAGCAGAGTCCTGCCCGTCTCGAACTCGACCAGAAAGTCGACATCGCTGTTCTCCCCATTGTCACCACGGGCTACCGAGCCGAACACACGGACATTGCGCCCGCCACGCGTCGCCGCCAAGTGAAGGATTTCGGCCCTTTTTTCGTGACGCAATGTGTCCAGCGTTACCATGATCCAACCTTCATTTTCACGCGTGCGCGCTATAGGGGCACGGCCTCGGCAAGGACCCTTTCCCGAACATAAGGATGAATGCTCCGGCTCTCGACCAGGTCCACATCGACGCCCAGCATATCGTGAAGGTCCGAGAGGAGTCCGCCAAGATCGAGCAGCCCCCGGCCCTGACCCAGATCCACCAGGAAGTCGACATCGCTCTCCGCCGGTTTTCGCCCGTGGCCACCGAGCCGAACACACGGATATTCCGGCAGCCGTGCACATCTGCCTTGTGCAGAATCTCGGCCCGCTTCTCCCGTCGCAGTGTGTCCAGCGTTAGCATATCTTTGTATCTAGTTTACCTCCGCCGTCCCTGGCCCCCACCACCCAATACGTAGCCCCGCTAAATGCAAAGCGTCGGCCCGAGGGCGGGACCGAGGAACTGCAGCCCGAAACCCGGAGGGCCCGCCACCCTCGGCGACAAGGCCGTCCGGCCGTTTCGGCTTTGTTGGCAACCCACCGTCCACTCGGAGGCGCCCATTTGCATTCGGATCTAGTACGATGAAGGCAGAGGCCGGCGATGAATCGCGAAGCGCTGCATGACCTGGTAAATCGGATTCCGGAGCACGATCTGGGTGCCGCCCAACGGTACCTGGAATACCTGGCAACGAGCCCGGCCTATCGCGCTGCGTTGTCCGCCCCGCCCGACGACGAGCCCATTACAGCGGGCGATTCCGAGGCAATCGAGAAGGCGGCCGGCGAAATCCGAGCGGGCAAGGTTGTTTCGCACGATGCCATACTCCGCGAATTCGGCCAGCGATGAAGTTTAGTGGCCTGAGTCCGCCCGATCCGAGTTGCGCGCTATCGACCGCGATACGGTAGTGTCTGAAAGTTGCGTTGACGAGAATTTTGGCCATCCCGATCACGTTTGGGACCTAGCGGAATTGCTGGCGTGATAAGATTAAAGCCAAGTGAAGCCACTGTTCACCATTCACGCCGGGGAGTTTGTTGTCGGAGATTTCATTGAAGGTAAGTTTTCGGGGGTGAACCTGTGGGTTCCAACCCGTGATACCGGCATCGATCTTCTGGCTACGGATTCAAAGAATCAAAAGGCGGTTTCCCTCCAAGTCAAATTCTCGCGGGATTATAGCGCCCGCCACATCTTTCAAAAACGGTTAAAGGCGTGTGGCTGGTGTGCCCTTAAACCGGCAGAAACTTGCCACATCCAGGGCCGATTATTGGGTGTTTGTTCTGATGGGCTTCGACCAGAACATGGACTTCGTTGTTATCAAACCGTCTGACCTCTTGGCGAAGCTCGATACAATCCACGGAAAGGCAAAAACCATTCAGAGCTATCTGTGGGTGACTGAGGCGAAGCGCTGTTGGGAGGCCCGTGGTTTGAACCATCAGGATCAAACGCGAATCGCTCAAGACGAATACACAAATGATGTTCGGGACTTCTCTAGGTGTCTCAATGACTGGAGTCCCATTAAGGTCCTCAACGGTTGATGCTGATGGCTACGCTCTAAAAGGAGGTCCCCCCACATGACGGCACCGCACATCCGTATTTTTCCGCATAGCCAGAAAGAGTTTCCCTCTCTGGACACATTAACGACATGGCTGTTGACCGGCCTTAAAGCGCGAGGCGGCAGGTATTTGCTCGTCAGCAAGAACGCCGTGGCTGAACTGCCGCCCGGTTCCCTAGTGCTATTTCGGTACGGACAGGCGGTGGTCGGAGAGGGGATAGTAAAAGAATATTCTCGTGAATCGTCAACCGAAAACCGGACTCTTTTTGGTGAATGACCAAACATACGAATCCTGTGTCTGCTTTTCACCAAGTTCGATCCGGGTTTATGCACCGCCAGTTCGCATCGAGGCACTACAATCATTCATCGGCGAACCTTTGAATATTTCAATGCCAGTGCCCTATTACAAGATCGAGGACTGGAATGTGTACCCGAGATTGCTGGCTCACGTTGCCGAATCGGGATTTTTCATCTGAAAGTGAAGCACGCGGCCATATCCTCATCAGCTTTCCATCAACGCAACTTTCAGACACTACCCGCGATACGGCTGTTCAAATCCTCCGCGCGCTGACCAGGTACCCCGACTCGGGCGAGGGCGATGTAAAAGGCACTCGCCGGACAATGGCTAGGATGTGCTCGGCTCAGGGTAGGAGACTTCCGCGTCATTTTCCGTGCCCTACCCGAGGAAATTCTCATCCTGCGCATTCGGCACAGGGCCGATGTCTATCGCTGAAACCTCAGTTAGCTCAACAGCGGTCACGCGAGGTCAACTCAGCGAGGATCCGCCAGCCCCCATCCACCGCCTCCCGCCCGCTAAACTGGTGTTTCAGACTTTTTCCGCCGCACAGGCGTCTTTTCTCATGGAGCCGGAGCTTTGATCTTTCGGGCGGTCGAGGATGCCGACCTGATTCGTAAGGCGCGCCGGGGAGATGTGGAGGCCTATAACCTGCTCATTTCCCGATGGGAGAGGCGCGTCTACAATTACCTGCTGCGCATCGTCGCCAACCGCGAAGACGCTCTGGACCTGAGTCAGGACGTTTTCTTGAAGGCATACCAGAATCTCCGCAAGCTGGATGACCCGGCGCGGTTCGCCCCGTGGCTCTACCGCATCGCCCATAATGAGGCCTATTCGCTCTTCCGCAAGCGCCGGCCCGAAGGCGAGACCGAGGAACTCCAGCCCGAAACCCTGGAAGGCGCCGCCACCGTCGGCGGCAACGCCGTCTTCCCGGTGGAATTGACCCTGGCCGTTTCCAGCGCGCTCCGCAAACTCACCGCCGACCAGCGCGAGACCGTCATCCTCAAAATCTATCAGGGCTTCAAATTCGAGGAGATCGCCGAGATCGTGGCCGCCCCGGTTTCCACCGTGAAATCGCGGCTGTACACGGCGCTCGACCTGCTGAAAGCCGAACTGGCTCCCGCAAAAGCACGAGGTGTGTCATGAGTTGCTCGCCATTCGATCTGCGTGACTACTATTTCAAGGACCTCGCCGAAAACGAGCGCCGGCTGACGGAAGTGCATGTCAAGACCTGCGCCCATTGCCGCGAAGAACTCGACCGGCTGCGCGGCACCGAAACCGCGTTGCTCGCGCTGCCCGATGAAGAGATCCCGCAACGCATCGGTTTTGTGTCCGATCCAGTCTTCCAACCCTCCGCACTTCGCCGCGGTTGGGACGCGCTCTGGGGCTCCGCCGCGCGATTGGGTTTCGCCTCGGCCGCCATGCTCTCGGTCGCCCTGCTGGTCTTCTCCCTCACCCGTCCCGTCCCGCAACCCACCGCGCCGGCTCCCGCTCTAACCCGCACGGCGATCGAAGCGGAGATGCAAGCGGATTTTTCCAGGCGCCTGAACGATGCCGTCGCCAAAGCCGTGGCCCAGAGCGAAGCGCGCCAGGCCCGCCAGACGCAGGAGTTGCTGGCCGCTTCCGAAAAGCGCCATACACTCGAGACCCAGGCCATGATGGTACGCGTCCAGGAATACCTCGACGTGGAGAAGAAGAAGATGAACACACTGATTCTGGCCAGCAACGACGCCGCGAGCGTCAACGGGGACGTGCGATGAACGCACTGGCGGTCCTGCTGGCATTCTTCTTCGCCGCACAGGAGGCTCCGCCGGCCGCGCATCCGCGCATCGCGCGCGCCGCTCTCGCCAGCGTGGAGAAGAGTTTCGACGGCCGCTTCGCCAGGGCCTACACGCCGGACTCCTTCGACCTTCTCGGCCCCACGCGCGGGGTCTATCTGGAAGGCTACGGGGTGGTCTTCAGCACCGAGTTGAACCTGATTGTCAGCCCCAACCTCAGCCCATTTCGTCCGTCGTTCACCAAGATCGAAATCGCCCGCATTCACGACCGCAAAGTCCAGCGCCTGACGCTGCTGAAGCAGCAGATGCGCGAGATGCTGGTGGCTTCCGCCGCGTCGCTGGAGAACCTGCCGCCCAGCGAGCAAGTGGTGTTGGCGGTTTCGCTGTTCCACTACTCCTGGGAAGACTACAGTGGCCTTCCCTCCCAGATCGTGATGCAGGCCGAGCGCCAGAAACTGCTGTCGAACGCCACGCGCGAAACCGCCATCCGCACAGTGGAGTTCTAAGTTGACTGCCACCGAAGCCAGCCCCCAGCCCCTCGCCCCTAGCCCCCGCGCGCAGCGCTTGGGCGAGATGCTCATCGCCCGCCGCCTCATCCAGGCCGAAGATCTCGAACGCGCCCTCGAATTGCAGAAGGAACGTGGCGACAAGCTGGGCAAGATCCTGGTCGACATGGGCTTCATCGCGCTGCGCGACGTGCTGGCGGCGCTCTCCGAACAGCTCGCCCTGCCGCTGGTCACCTTGGATTCTCCGCCGCCCGCGGCGCCCGAACTCGAAGGACTCTCGGCGCGCTTCATGCGCCAGTGCCGCTTCGTCCCGCTGGCCGTCCAGGATTCCACCCTCACGCTGGCCATGGCCGATCCGCTGGATTTCGACACCATCGCGGCCGTGCGCGCCTTCTCCGGGCTGAAGATTGAAACCGCGCTGGCGTCGGAACAGGAAGTCCTCGACGCCATCGATAAGCACTACGGAGAGAGCGCCAAGCAATCCCTCGACGCCGAAGTCGGCGCAGCGCAGGCCAACGAAGACCTCGAACACCTGCGCGACATGGCCAGTGAAGCGCCCGTCATCCGGCTGGTCAACGCCATGATCGCGCAGGCCATCGAGCGCCGCGCCAGCGACATCCACATCGAGCCCTTCGAGAAAGAGTTCCGCGTGCGCTTCCGCGTGGACGGCGTGCTCTTCAACCAGGAAGCGCCCCCGCGCGAGCTGAAAGCCGCCGTCACCTCGCGCCTCAAGCTGATGGCCAAGCTCAACATCGCCGAGCGCCGCCTGCCGCAGGATGGCCGCATCAAGATCAAAATCCTCGGCCGCGAAGTGGATTTGCGCGTCTCCACGCTGCCCACCCTCTACGGCGAAAGCGTGGTCATGCGCCTGCTCGACCGCTCCGCCGGCGACTTCTACGACCTCCGCCGCCTGGGCTTCGACGACTTCATGCTGGCCCGCATGGAGCATTTCACTTCCCTGCCCCACGGCATCTTCCTGGTCACCGGGCCCACCGGCAGCGGCAAGTCCACCACGCTCTATTCGGCCCTTAAGCGCATCAATATTCCGGACAAGAAAATTATCACCATCGAAGACCCGGTCGAATACCAGATGGATGGCATCAACCAGATCCATGTGAATCCGCAGATCGGGTTGACCTTCGCCGCCGGGTTGCGCCACATCGTGCGCCAGGACCCGGACGTGATCATGGTGGGCGAAATCCGCGACCGCGAAACCGCGGATATCGCCATTCGCGCCGCGCTCACCGGTCATCTGGTTTTTTCCACCCTGCACACCAACGATGCGCCCAGCGCCATCACCCGGCTCACCGACATGGGCGTGGAGAACTATCTGGTCACCTCTTCGCTGGTGGCGGTGCTGGCGCAGCGGCTGGTGCGGCTGCTCTGCCCGAATTGCAGGACTCCGTCGGGCGCCGCCATTTCGCCCGAAGGCGAGCGCCTGGAAACCTGGCGCGGCGCCGGTTGCGAACAATGCGGCGGATCGGGCTACACCGGCCGCATGGGCATCTTCGAAATGATGGAGCTGAACGACGAGCTGCGCCAGCGCATCATGGCAAATGAAGACGCCGCCGCGCTGACCCAGGCGGCCCGCCGCTACGGCATGCGAAACCTGCGCGAGGACGGCTGGCGCAAGATTCGAATGGGCGCCACCACGGTGGCGGAAGTCATGCGCGTCACCCAGGAATTCTAATGAAGAGGAGAAACTGTGGGGCGGGCAATACTGCCCGCAGCCGCCTTTCAGGCGGCTCTTGCCGAATACGCACTAGACCACGGAAATTCTCCAGCGGCGCTAGCCAAGCCCGCCTTCACCGGGTTCTGTTCTATATAAGCCCGAATGCGCTCGAACTCCGTACCCGATCGGACCAGATGGTCGTAGCTCTCATCCTGCCAAAATGGCCCGTGAGTGCCGAGAAGAACATTGGCTTGGTGAGCAGTAAATCCCTTGAGAGGGCCCAGCCATTTGGTGGCCAGCACGTGCGGAGTAGCCAGAAGATGAACATGATTGGGCATCACGACGAACGCATCGAGTTGATACCGGTGCAATGCGCTTTCTCCATGGTGCAACGCCGCCACGACCATCTCTGCAATTTCCGGACGGCGCAGGAACAAAGGACCAGTAGTGCTTGCGTCCAACAACCGGTCGACCGCTACGAACGCCTTGCCGGCGGATGCGAGCCCGGCTGGCGGGAACACCCTGCTCGCGGGAAGGCTGCCTTGCAATCGGAAGGTGACGAACAGCGGTTGATCGACTACATCAAAATGGGGCAGCCGCCGTTCATAATGCCGCATACATCTTCGTGGTGCGTCGGCGGTGGAGAGATTCTCAAGAAGTTGTGGGGCGGGCAATCTTGCCCGCAGCCGGCTTTCAGCCGGCTCTGGCCGCCTGAAAGGCGGCTGCGGCCAGGATTGGCCGCCCCACAATTTGGGCAACTATGACCACCTTCTTTTTTCGCGCCGTGGCCAGCGACGGCAAACTCCGCACCGGTCGTCTGGCCGGCGAGACCGACAAATTCGTCGCCCGCGAATTGCGCAAACAGGGACTGACCCCCGTCTATGTCGGCGTAGCGCCCAAAAAGTCGTACGAGCTGAAGCTGCCGGCTTTCGCCAGCGGCCGCCGGCGTGATGTTCTCTTCTTCACGCAGGAAATGTCCACCCTGCTGAACGCGGGCGTCCCTCTGGACCGGGCCCTGGCCATCACCGCCGAGCTGACCGAGCGGCCCGCCTTCCGTGTCATCGTCCTCGATGTGCTACGCGTGCTCAAGGGCGGCAAACCCCTGGCCGACAGTCTCGCCACCCACGGCGAATACTTTTCCGACCTCTTCGTCAACATGGTGCGCGCCGGCGAGGCTTCGGGCGCGCTGGCCGTGGTCTTCGAGCGCCTCTCGGAGTTCGAACACTCGCGCGACGAGCTGCGCAACTACATCGTTTCAGCCATGATCTACCCCGCGCTGCTGTGCCTGGTGGGACTGGCTTCCGTCATCATCCTGCTGACCTTCGTCGTCCCCCGCTTCGCCTCGCTGTTCGAGGATTCGCACATGCAGATGCCGCTGCCCACGCAAGTCATGCTCAATGTCAGCAACCTGGTGCAGACTTGGTGGTGGGTGGCCGCCCTGGCCGTGGCCATTGCCGTCACCGCCTTTCGCCTCTACATCGGCAGGCCCAAGGGGCGCTTGCGGTGGGACGAATGGCGTCTCAAGGTGCCACTATTGGGCGACGCCTTGCGCAAGGCCGAAACGTCGCGTTTCGCGCGCGCCATGGCTACCCTGATCGCCAACACCGTGCCGCTGGTGCAGGCTATCGGTATCTCCGGCGCGGTCCTGAACAACCGTTACATCGCCCGCGGCCTGGACGCCGTCTCGCAAGGCGTCAAGCGCGGCGAAGGCATCGCCGCTCCCATCGCCAAAGTGGGCGTATTCCCGCCTCTGGTCGGCCACCTGTTGACGGTCGGCGAAGAAACCGGCAGACTGGATTCGATGTTCACCCGCATGGCGGACATCTACGAAGAGGACACGCGCGCGGCGATCAAGCGCTTCACCGCAGTCTTCGAGCCGATCGTCATCCTGGTAATGGGCGTGATCGTCGGCGGATTTATTCTGAGTATTCTGGTGGCAATCACCAGTATCAACGACGTGGCCATATGAAAACACAAAATCGACGCAGACGGACCCAGGCGGGCGTGACCCTGATCGAGATGATGGTGGTGGTGATCATCATTTCGCTGTTCGCGGTGTTGGTGGGGCCGAAGCTGTTCCAACAAACCGACAAAGCGCGAGTCGCGGCGGCTCGCGTGCAAATGGAGACGTTCGAGGGCGCCCTGGTGCAATTTCATGCCGATAACGGCGTCTTTCCCACCCAGGAGCAGGGATTGGAAGCGCTGCGGCCCTATCTGAAGAAGGATATCCCTCTCGACCCGTGGAAGCACCCGTATGTCTATCGCTATCCCGGGGAGCACGGTGAAGAGCCCGACCTCATCTGCTACGGCGCCGACGGCCAGCCAGGCGGCGAGGGAGTCAATGCCGATATCGTCAACTGGAAGTAGATTGGAGGGCGGGCTTCAGCCGGCGCGGGGCTTCAGCCCCGCTGTGTGTCGCGGCGTCACCCTGATGGAGATGATGATCGTGCTGGCCATCATCGCCCTGATCGTCGGCATCTCCTTCCCCAGCACGATCGCCGGCATGGAGAACCTTCGGCTCGCGGCGGGCGCGCGATCGGTGGCCGCTTTCATGAACGTCGCCGCCAACCGGGCGGAGCGGCGCCAGCAGGCCATCGAGCTATCCATCTCCATCAAGGAAAACTCCGTGACCATGCGGTCGCCCGATGCCGCTTTCATGAAGCGGCTCAATCTGCCGCCGGGCATCACGCTGCGGGCAGTCTGGCCGGCCCTGGAGCAGCCGACCGATGAGCTGCGGCAATTCCTGATCCAGCCGGGCAGCGTGCCGCCCCGCATCGGAATCGAGATCGCCAACCGGCGCGGCGCGCGGCGCATCGTGCGGCTGGATCCCATCACGGGAGTAACGCAGATCGAGCAGCCGGAGTCGCCATGAAGAGGAAAAGCCAAAAGAAGAGCCGACAGCGCGGATTCACGCTGCTCGAAATGCTGGTGGCCACCTTGATCATGGGCATCGCCGTGATTGGCCTGATGGCCGAGATCACCGCTTCCATGCGCAACGCCACTCGCGTAACCAACCGCGATCGCGCCGCGCTGCTGGCGCGCTCCAAGATAGATGAATTGCTGCTCGACCCACAGTTCCCGCTGGACACCCTGGTGGCAGGCGCATTCGATCCTTCCCTGACAGGCGGCGTGGAGGGCGGTTGGCGCGCCCGCCTGACGCACTTCGAGATGCCGCCATCTCCGGCGCCGGGCCAGCAGTCGCTGGACCGCATGTCGCTCGAGATTTGGTGGATGGCCAACGGCGAGCGCCGCACTTTCACGCTGGGCGGCTACCGCACGCACGTCCTGCGCGCCGAGGACCTCCAATGACCCGCTGCTTGGAGGGCGGGCAATTCTGCCCGCAGCCGGCTTTCAGCCGGCTCTGGCCGCCTAGAAAGGCGGCTGCGGCCAAGATTGGCCGCCCCACAGCCGGCATCACCCTCATCGAAGTCGTCATCGCCATCACCCTGTTGAGCATGCTCTCGGTCGGAATGCTCGCCACGATTCGCATGGGCTTCGATGCCTTGCACCGCACCAACTCCCGCCTGATGGAAAACCGTCGCGTGGCCGGAGCCGCGCGCGTGCTGGAGCAACAACTCGGCGGCTTTATGCCCGTCAAGGCGCTATGTTCGGCCGCATCCGGCGCGCCGCTGGCGCCGTTCGTTTTCTTCGAGGGGCAGCCGCAATCCATGCGGTTGGTCTCCACCTATTCGCTGCAGGAGGCCTGGCGCGGCCAGCCGCGCATCCTGGAGCTTCAGGTGATCCCGGGCGACGAAGGCCGCGGAGTGCGGCTGATCGTGAATGAGATCCCCTACACCGGACCGCTAAGCGCCGGGCAGTCGTGCTTGGGCATGGCGCCGGATCGCGTGTCGGGAGTGACGGTGCCGCAATTCCGGCCGATTCAAGCCTCCGCGCAGTCGTTCGTGCTCGCCGACAAGCTGGCCTGGTGCCGCTTTTCGTATCTGGAACCGGGCCAGCCCCCCCAAGTCGAACACTGGCGCACGGACTGGGTCCTGCCCCGCTGGCCGATGGGCCTGCGCCTGGAAATGGCGCCCCTGGAAGACAATCCCGCCCGCCTCCGCCCGCTAACCATCACTACCAACATCCCCATCAACCGCCTGCCGGACCTGGTCTATGTGGATGCCTACTAACAATTCCCCAGCCCCCAGCCCCCAGCCCCTAGCCTCGCGGACGAAGTCCGCCCGACAAGGTACCGCTCTCCTAGCCGTCCTCTGGCTTTCCGCCGCCCTGGCCACCATCGCTATTTCCCTCGCCGATACCGTGCGCGGTGAGGCCGAGCGCAGCGCCACCGCCGTCGATGGACTCCGCAGCCAACATCTCGCCGTGGGCGGCCTGCGCCGCGCGATCCTGTATATGGATTGGGGCCGTCAGAATCCCGACAACCCTCGCTTCAAACCGGCCGGGCCCCTCTTTGTATTCGATTTCCCGGAAGGCCAAACGATGGTCGAGGTCATCCCGGAGACCGCCAAGTTCAACATCAACAACGCCCCGCCCGACGACCTGTTCCGCCTGCTGGCGAATCTCGGCGTGGACCCCGCTCGCGCCCAAGAGATTGCCGCGGCCATCGTGGACTGGCGCTCCCCGCCTTCCGCGATCCATAGCCCCTTCGACGACTTCTATGCGTCGCTCGACCCGCCCTATCTCGCACCGCATGCGAGTTTCCAGGAAGTCGAGGAGTTGCTGTCGGTAAAGGGCATCACCCCGGATCTTTTCTACGGCACTTGGCAACCGGCGCCCGAAGGCGCAACGCAACATCTCGCGCTGCGCACCGGCCTAGCCGACTGCGTCTCGGTGTTTGGCTCTAACGGTCAATTCGATGTCAACACCGCGCCGCCAGCCGTGCTGGCCGCGGTGGGTGTGCCGCCGGAAGGCGTGGCGGCCCTGGTCCAGCAGCGCCAAGTGCGACCTTTTCAAAACCCGGAAGATCTGGCGCCCTTCGCCCAGATCGCCGGCCCGGGCTTTGCCCGCCTGCGCATCGGCGGCTACACCATGTTCACGCTACGCTCCACGGCCCGCCTGCGCCTGGTGAACGGCCACCTGTCGGACCTGCGCCGCACCGTCGCCGCGCTGGTGAAGTTCGCGCCGCCCAGCAACGAGACGTCGTATCATATCCTGCGCTGGTACGATACGGCAGCGGGACAAGCCTCCTGGCCTGTCGCCCCGGATCTTCAGTAGCGCCTCAGCAACCGGCGGAGGTCACCCAATGGTGTCGGCGCGTTCCTCTGAAAAAGCTCACCAGCGTCTTGCTCGCATTACGCCATCACTTGAAACGAAGCTTGCCGATGCGGCCACTGGGACCGACGACCCACGCCGCGTCGCTGCCTGCCGTGCCGATGGCATTGTACGCTCCGCTATCGAAACGCGTCCAACTCCGGCCACCGTCGCTCGAGATATCGGAACCGGAGGTCCCCACAGCGATCCACACCTTGCGCCCGGCCAGAAACGCCACGGCTGATCGGTAGCCGTTCGGAGGCGCGCCGCCGGGCGCCGCCCAAGTGCGCCCGCCATCCGAGGTCAAGGCTACGTTACCGGCGGCGTCGCCGGGCTTGCCGTAATCTCCGCCAACCGCGACGCCGTCGAGCGGGTCTGCGAAAGCCAGCGAGAAGATTCCCGCGCTTGCGCCATCGTGGCGCAGCGGCGTTCCGGCAACATCCCAATCCTGACCGCCGTCATTGGAATGAAACACGCGAGCGCCTGACGGTCCGCCCGTGCAGAACCACACTTCGCGTTTGCCGCGCACCAGGAGGCAGGAGTTACTGGCGGCGAATGCGCCTTCGTTCGAAAGCGCTGGCGGCAACTTGCGCCGCCGCCACGCCCTGCCGCCATCCCCGGTCGTCAGGATGACGAACTGCCCGTCCACCGGGTCGCCGAGCACTACACCTCGACGCGCATCCCAAAATGCCAGCGCGTCGAAGAAGCCGCCGGCATCGGGATTGGTGTAGTCAAGCGACCAATGCGCGCCGCCGTCGGCGGTCTTATAAATACGGGACTTCTCTCCCGGCCCGCTGCTCATTAACCAGGCTGTGTGGCTATCCAGCGCGCGTACGCTGCGGAAGTCCAGATCGCCTCCGCCCGGTACGGCGGCGGCGTGCCAGTTGGCGCCGCCATCCAGCGTGCGCAGACACACGCCGCCCGCGCCGCTGGCCCAAACCACCGTTGGGCTGACGGCACTCACGCCGCGCAAGGATGCCGTGGTGCCGCTCGATTGTGAAATCCAGGTTTGCGCCAGCCCCACGGAAGCCGCCGCGACTCCGATCAGGCACAGCGCCAGTGTCGGCCGCAACGGTCACCTCCCGCTGAATAGAATAATGCAAATTGAACCTGCCAGTTTGAACAAAGCCGGTTTATTCTCAATTAGGAGGGGACACACCGTGTTCCTGATGTTGGCCCAAGCCAGCCTGGCCATGCAGACGGCGTTTTCTTGTCAGGCTCTCAGCCCGCGGCGGCCTCCCAGGCCGCCCCTTACGCGGCCCGTTTGCGGCTTGCCGCCATGCGGGGGCAGGGCTCCAGTCCTGCGGCCGACGTCCACGCCGGCCTCTTCGGGTTTGAGGTCTGCCCACAAGATAACGCAGCTCCCGCGATAGAATAAGATCCGGCCCATCGCCGCCACAAACATGAAAAAGCTCTGCCTGCTGCTGTGCTTCCTTCCCCTCGCCAACGCCGCCCACGTCACCATCCTGCGGGACGAATACGGCATACCGCACATCTTTGCCCAGGACGCCGCCGGCGCGGCTTTCGGCTCGGGCTACGCGCAGGCCGAGGATCGTCTGGAAGAGATGCTGAAGAACTACCGCCGCGCGGAAGGTACCATGGCGGAAGCCTTCGGCACGGAGTTTTTCCGCGACGATTGGCGCCAGCGGGTCTGGCGTCACCGGTCGGTGGCCGAGCGGCATTACCAGGAACTGAGCCCGCGCAGCCGCGAAATCATCGAGGCGTTCCAAGCGGGCGTGCGCCAATACATGCAGGAGCATCCCGATCAGGTACCAGCTTGGGCACCCAAGCTGGAACCCTGGCAGTTGGTGGCGTTGGGCCGCTACATCATCTGGGGCTGGCCGGAGGGCGAAGCCGGCGAGAAGCTGATCCACGCGGGCATCCAGCCCGATCGCGTCGCCTACCACGGCTCGAACGAAATGCTGCTGGCCCCGTCGCGCACCGCCATGCATGCGCCCATCGCCGTGGTGGATCCGCACCTGAGCTGGTACGGCGCATTCCGCTTCTACGAAATGCGCATCTACGGCGGCGACCTGGCGTTCTCCGGCGCCTCGATCCTGGGCCTTCCGTTTCCGGTGTTGGGACACAGCCGCTATGCCTCCATCGCCATGACCACCGGCGGTCCGGACACCTCCGATGTCTACGAAGAGGAAATCCAGGACGGCAAATACAAGTTTCGCGGCGAATGGCGGCCGCTCGAAACCCGCCATGAAAAGATCGGCGTCAAGGTGGGCGACAAAATCGACTGGAAGGACGTCACCATCGACTCCACCGTGCATGGGCCCATCGTGGCGCACAAGAACGGCAAGTCGTACTCGGTGGCGATCCCTTATGCCGATGAAGTCCGTCTGATGGACGAGAGCTGGGGCATGGCGACCGCCCACAACCTCGTCGACATGAAGAAAGCCCTGGCGATGCTGCAGTTCATGGCACAGAACATCATGGTGGGCACGGTGGATGGCGACATCTACTACGTGCGCAACGGGCGCGTGCCGGTGCGGCCGAATGGTTGCGACCCGTCGAAGCCCATGCCGGGCGCGACCGGCGCGTGCGAATGGCAGGGGCTGCATCCGTTCGAAGATCTGGTGCAGATCACCAATCCGCCGCAGGGATACATGCAGAACTGCAACGTCTCGCCGTTCGCCATGATGAAAGAAATGCCGAAGAATTCGCCGCTAGTGCCCGAGGAGTACGCGGCGCATCCTTACCTTTACAATGACGGACGCACTCCCCCGCATCAGCGCGCGGCCATGATGGTGGACCTGCTCGACGCGGCCCACGATGTAACTGTGGAGCAGGCCATCGGCATCGCATTTTCCCCGCAGGTCTGGCACGCGGAGTTGTGGCAGGAGCGCATCCGCAAAGCTGCGCCGGAGAGCGAATTCGCGAAAATGCTGGCCGCGTGGAATCGCCGCAGCGACGCGGATTCCCGAGCGGCCCTGGCGTTCTACCTCTTCAAAATGTCACTCGAAGCGGCGCCCAAGCGTGCCGTGGACCCGCCTGCAGATCTCACCAACGAGCAGGTGCGCGCGGCGCTGGCCAAAGCGGAAGCGCGGCTGAAGTCCGAGTTCCCGCCGGATGCGGTCTTCGGAACGCTGTTCCGCGTGGGGCGGCAGGGCGCGGCACACACCTGGCCGGTAAGCGGCGGATCGCTGCGGGATGCCGGCATGGCCACCCCGCGCGCCATCAGTTTCGCGAAAAAAGGACAGGAGATGGTCGGGCACACCGGCCAGACCTCCACGCAGATTGTGATTCTGACCAAGCCGCCGCAATCGTACATGGTGATCCCGCTGGGAGAAAGCGATCACGCGGATTCGCCGCACTTCGAGGATCAGGCGGAAAAGCTGTTCAGCCAGAGCCGCGCGAAATCGACATACTTTCTGAACCGCGAGGAGTTGGAGAAGCACGTGACGAAGCGGGCGGAACTGGAATTCGCAGGGGCGGCCAAGTGATGCAAGACGCGCTGGGCCGCCTGGAACTTAGAGTGATGGAGGTTCTCTGGGCGCACGGCGAAAGCAATGTGCACGATGTCGTCCGGCGGCTGGGCCGGCCGCTGGCGTATACCACGGTGATGACCACGCTGGACCGGCTCTTCAAGAAACACTTGCTGGTGCGGCGAAAATGGGAGCGGGCGTACTTGTACGCGCCGCGCTGGACGCGCCGGGAATGGGAACAGAAACGCGCGGGCGACTTCGTGGCCGGCTTTCTGGCATCGCCCGCAGCCTCCGGCGATCTGCTGATCTCCTCCCTGGTCGACGCGGTCGGCCAATATGACACCGCCTTGCTGGATGAGTTGGAAAAGAAGATCCGCAGCAAGCGCAGAGAGCTTGGCCGGCGAGGGAAATCATGACTCTCCCATATCTTCCCAGGCTGTTGTGCATCAGCCTGGCAACCTTCTTTCTGATCCACCTGGCGCTGGGGCTGGGAGTTTCGCTGATTGCCCGGCCGGCAGCCCGCTTGGGGGAAAGCATCCGGCCGCACCTGGCTGCCCGCTGCCTGTTGGTGTTGCGCTTGCTGCCGGCCGCGTGCGCCGCATTGATTGTGGTGGCGGTTTGTCTGCCGAGCTACCTGTGGCTTGAACCGGAGGCTCCCACCGAACGCGTGGGCTTTGGGTGCCTGGCCGTGGCGTTGCTGGGCACCGCGATGTGGGGCGTCTCGCTCGTGCGGGGACTGCGCGCCGCAGCCGGCTCGCGCCGCTTCCTGCGGCGATGCCAGCGCGCGGGACGCCCGGCGCACCTGCCGGGAGAGCCCGCGGACGCTTGCATGGATGCCTGGATCGTGGACGGCACGGCGCCGCTGCTGGCGCTCGGCGGGATCGTTCGTCCGCGGCTGGTAATCTCGCGCGGAGTGGTCAGCGCGCTGTCACCGGAACAACTGGCGGCGGCCTTGCGGCACGAACGCGCCCACTGGACTTCGCGCGACAATCTCAAGCGCCTGTGTATCCTGCTGACACCCGTCATCCTGCCGTTCGCGGGCAGTAGCCGGACGCTCGAGCGCGGCTGGAGAAAATTCACCGAATGGGCCGCCGACGACCGCGCGGTGGCCGGCAGCGCGCGCCGCTCGTTCGCGCTGGCCGCGGCATTGGTGCGGGTTGCGCGCATGACCGCGGACGCGCCGCAGTCTCCCTTGGCGCTCCTGATGGGCGACGCCGATCAGCTTGCGGCGCGCGTGGATCGTTTGCTGCGCCCGGCTCCGCCCACCCAGCTTCCGGCCGGTCCGCAGCCGATCCTGACGCTGAGCGCGATCCTGCTGATGGCCGGCTCTCTGGCGGTGGCGATCCTGCAGCCCGCGGCGCTGTACTCCGTGCATCTGGCGCTGGAACACCTGGTTGAATAGGCGTGGCGCAAGCTTTAGTAGCTTGCCGCGGCGAACTTCAGTTCGCCGGTCTGCCGTAGCCTCTGCCCTTTGTTGTTAGGCTCAGCGCTCGGCGCCTTCAAGATCTAGCGTGACGCGCTCGCCATTGATCAGCACGAATCCGGAGTTGACGATCTGTTGGCCAGTGCAGTCGAACTGCGCATAGCAGTGCAGATTGGCCATATCAAAAATGTATTCCACCGCTTGGCCAGCGGGCTTCACGGTAGTGCTGAAGTCGATGCCCGCGAATTGCGGCGCCTCTTTGAAGCAGGCGAGTACAGGCCGGATCAGGTGCGCGATGTGTTCGTCAAACGCCAGTGCGGCCGCGCGATAACGGGATGACGGTTCCGGCGACTGGATGGTAGTCGCGATGGAAAGCTGCAGGTAGATACCTTTGTGAAAATTCACGAATACCGGCGGAGCGTAGCTGACGAAGTGCGCTGTCTGGTCCAACTCGCGGACCATCTTGTCCAGGGTTTCCTGATAGGAAGTTTGTAGGCCCTTCAAGGCGTCGGGTGTAGGCTCCGGAGCGGTAACGGCGGGCGTTGGAGCGGGAGGCGGCGCAGGAGCGGGCTTCGCCACCACCATTGCCGGTGGAGCTGGGGCCGGGACCGGAGCCGGAGCGGCGGGCGCATCCGTGGTCATGCGGCCCCAAATCGTGGCCGGTTCGCCGTTGATGAACAGCGTCCCCTCCTCCAGCGCCATTGCCTGCGTGGGTTCGTCGGGCGCGGAGACCAGGCGCAGCGCGGCAGCTTTCGGAATCACCAGGACCAGGTTTTCCGGGTGTTCCCCGCTGACGCCCAGCACCTTCTTGCGGACGTGATGCGAGATCTCCAGAGCGAATGCCTGCATTTTCGGCTCATCGCTCAACTGCGGAACCTCCGCCCGCAGGATGGGCAGCATCACATCCTCGAAGGTGCGCCGGGCGCGCTCCTCCTTCTTCATCAACTCGTCGGAATAGGCGGCATAGTAGTTGCCCGTGATCTGGACGACCGTCTGATGCCCGTATTTGGCGAACTGGATAGAACGCTGGTCTCTGGTCTTCTGCTGGTCTTCGTTGAGGTCCAGAGTACGGCTGAAATAGAAACGGTAAGGGAACTGGTGGGACGTGATGGCCACGGCCGCGGCCTTCAATTCCGCAAAATGCTTTTGCTGCAATTCGCGCAACTCCGGATCGCGAATCTCGGGCGGCGAAACCACTTGCGCGAATAGAGCCGCGACCGTGAGGGAGCCGGCCAGCACGAGCAGCTCAATTCTTCGCATACGTCAGACCCTTCAAGCGATAGGGTGGATCGGCGACGGCGCGTATGTAGGCGATGAGCGCGTCCACGTCAGCCTTGTTCAGAGTATATCCGTAAGGCGGCATCTCCGGCGACTTGTTCAAAGCCGGTCCGCCATACCCGATGATGGCGGCCAGGTCCGCATCGCTCATGGCGTTCAACACGGCGCCTTCGGTAAAGGCGTGCGGCTTGGCGGTGAGGTTGTCGTGATTCGAGACCCGCTCCGGCGTGGATTCCGGGTCGTGGCAGCGCGCGCAGTATTGATCGTTCAAAACGCGCCCCTGTTGCTGTTGGTAGCCGAGCGCAATCTCGTCGAGCCGGAGTTCCACCGGCTTGCCCGATTTGTCGCGCGTGGTGGCCGCGATCTGATATCGTCCGGCTCTGCCGCCGAGCGTCACCGTAGAGGTCAACTGGCCGTCCGCGCCGGTCAGGCCCGCGGTTGGCACCGCCATCGCGCCGCCGGCTGTGTGCAACTCGACCAGCGCTCCGGCAACCGGGCTTCCTTGGGCATCGTTCACCTGCACCACGACCGGTTGATCCAGGGCCGTTCCGATACTGCCTACCTGCTTGCCTCCGCCGACTTCCGTGATTGCCGCGCCAAAAGCCTTGGCGGCGAGAGGCGCGGGCGCTTTCGCGGGCCGGCTGCATCCGGCCAGCAAGGTCAACGCGCATGCTATTGAAATGAGGCGCTTCATTTCTTGGCCACCTCCTTATTCTGCTTCATCAGGAAGGCCGTCAATGCGCGGGCATCCGCATCGCTCAAGTTCCGGTTAGGTTCCACAGTTCCGGGCCGCAGAGCTTGCGGATCTTTCAGCCAGTGGAAGATCCAAGCCGCGTTGAGCCGCGCGCCCACTTGCGTGAGCGTGGGACCGATGTAGCCCTTGTCGTTCTGCGCATCGACGATATGGCAGGACTGGCACGCATACTTCGAATAGAACAACTGCTTGCCCAGTTCGACATCGGCCGCGCTGAACTTGGCCGGGTCTATCGCGTCGCGATCGAAGTCCGGCGTCTGATAAACGGTCAGGATGTAATCGGCAATCGTCTCGGCTTCGGCGTCGGTCACGTTGAAGCGCGGCATACGGCGGATCAGCGCGGGACGCAGAGTGTTGGGATTCTTCATGAAGCTCACCAGCCAGCGGCGTTCGACTGAGCTGCCTTCCCACGTCAGATCGGGCGCCATATTGCCGCCGCGGCCGTTGATGGCATGGCAACTGAAGCAATTCATGTCGGCCATCAATTGACCGGCCTTGCCGGCGGGACGATAGTTCGATTCGCGCTTGCCTGCCACGCGCAGAGCAGCCGGCAGGGTCCGGGCGCGTTCGGTCTGCGCCAGCAGGGCCGTGACCAGGGCATCCACCTGCGCCTCGGTGAAGGTGTATTGCGGCATCTTGGCGCTGGGGAAAGCATGCGGCTGCCGGATCTTGGCCCGCAAATAGTCCGGCAGCGTACGCTCCACTCCCGGCGCAAATATGATCTTCATGAGCGATTCGCTGCCCACCACGGTCAACTCCGGCGCGAAGTTGGCCGGTTTCTTGATGCCGTTGATTTCGTGGCACGAGGCGCAGCCGCGCTCGGTCACCAGCGCTTTACCGTGCGCTACCTGCTCCGGCGAGGCCGGCTCCAGGTGCACATTCGCCAGGAAATCGGAATCGGTCTTGGCTTCGATGAATGCGCGCAGCGGGCCGAGCTGCTTCTGGTCGAAGCGGTAGTGCGGCATGGCGGTGTCCGGATCGTAGGTCTTCGGATTGTGCAGCCACTCGCCGAGCCACTCCGGCTTCACCTTGGAGCCAATGCGCGTTAGCTCTGGTCCCACGTCGCCGCCCACCAGCATGCCGGCCGCATTCACAGTGGCATGGCAGGAAGCGCAGAAAGATTCACCGTATACGCTGGCGCCAGCTTGGGCGTCAGCGGCGGCGTCACCGGCGGGCACGGCGGCCGGGGACAGGCCGGAGGCCTGTCCTACTGACATCAGAAATGCCGAGATGTCGCGCGCATCCGCATCCGTGAACTGAAAGTTGGGCATCGTCGCGGTGATGGCGTATGCCTGCGGATTCTTCAGCCAGGCGAAGGTCCATTCGCGAGTGGTCTTTTCGGCGATATGGGTTAGCGCGGGGGCGTCAGTTGTCCCTTCCAGCCGGCGGCCGTCGGGTGTCTTCAGTACATGGCACGAGACGCAGTCGTAACGGGCCAGCAGTTGCCGTCCCAGGTTCAGTTGCGGCGTGCCGGTGAGTGTGTTCCAATGACACTGGCCGCAGGAGGCTTGCAAATAGCGGGCGGGCAGAATGGGCTGCTCCCAGGCCAGCGTGCTGCGGTGCGCTTCCTCGACTCCCGTGGCGGCACCCTGGCCGCGATGACACATCACGCATCCGAACTCGGTCAGCGAATGCGGAATCGGCGGATGCGGCCGGAACGGCTGAGTGCTCACGTCCCAGAGGCTGGCTTCCTTCAAGCCGAGGTGACAGGTACCGCAGCGATCTGTTACGCCCAACTCCGGCATCCAGATCTGCTGCAATCCGCCTTGGAAACGCCGCTGCAGCGTGGCGGCTTCTCCGCGCCCGCGAATCAGGCGCAGGTACTTTTGTTGATAGCGTGTCCACTCCCGGAAGCGATCCTTGGCCGGAGCGATCGCCAGGCAGATCAGCAGGATCACGCTGAGTGTACCGAAAGCGCGCGCGCCATCGCCGAAGAGGAATTGCCACAGCTTTTGTATCTTCTGTCGCATGGCGTTCAACTCCTCCAGGGCCACACCCACGACCAGCCCGCGCCGCGGAAAAATGTCCCGATCACCGTCAGAATACCGGCCTGCACCAGGAACCACGTCATGATCCAAAAAGAGAGCGGCTTGGAAACCAGCCATCGCCTGAAACGCGAGGGCGCCGGCGGACCCGCCGCGGCAGTCAGCATGAAAGCCGCAATCAGCAGGGTTGGGATCAGCACCGCGTAGACGTGGAAGACGAGCATGATCGCGGTGAACACTACCAACACTCCAATGAAAATACGCAGCCGCCGCTCGCGGTTGCGCAGCCAAACGCCGTCGGATTCGATGTTGATGTCGAAGTACGGGATCACGATCAACGCCAGCACCACCATGGTTGGAATCAGCACGCCAGCGACGAACGGCGGGAAGTAGTGCAACAATTCCTGCAATCCCAGAAAGTACCAGGGCGCCTTGGCTGGATTGGGAGTGTGCATCGGGTCGGCCAGTTCTTCGAGAGGCGCATCCCAGATCAGCGAGATGATGACCAGCGCGATGGCCAGAATCTCAATGGCCACAGCCGCCCGGAAGAGGCCTTCCGGATAGGTCATCACCACGGAATCGTCCTGGGCTTTTACCTGAGGCGAGGTGCGGCGCGTGACGAACGCCACGCGCACCGGCGTGCGGCGCGCATCGGAATCGAATTGCGCGGCAAACTTCGGATTGGGCGGCTCACTCATTGGGATTCCTTATGGCCCGTGTACAGGCCTCCGTCCTTGCGGATGCGCCAGAAGTGCACGGCGATGAACAGAATCGCCGCCAGCGGCAGGATCACGCAGTGCAACACATAAAAGCGCAGCAGAGCGTTGGCGTTCACGGTATTGCCACCCAGCATCAGGAAGCGGACCTTCTGGCCCATCACCGGCACGGCGGACATGATATTCGACCCCACCGTGATGGCCCAGTAGGCCAACTGGTCCCAGGGCAGCAGGTAGCCTGTGTAGCTGAGCAGCAGTGTGACGATCAGCAGGACCACTCCAATGACCCAGTTGAACTCGCGCGGCTTCCGATACGCGCCGCGATAGAATACCTTGAACATGTGCGCGAAGACCAGCAGCACCATGGTGTGCGCCGACCAGCGGTGCAGGTTGCGCAAGAACACGCCGGCCGAAACGACAAATTGCAGGTCCTTCATGTCCGCGTAGGCTTGTGGCACCGACGGATGATAGTAGAGCATCAGCAGGATGCCGGTCACGACCAGGATCAGGAAAGTGCCGAAGCTGAGCGTTCCCAGGTACCATGTGACGCTGAATTGGAGGGCGCGTTCGCGGGCCTTGACCGAGGCCAGGTGGAGGAAGACGTTCTGCTGGATGGCCATCGACCGGCGCAGATTGGTGGCGCCGCTCCCGCCGCGGAAGACGGAGCGCCAGACGCGAGTGTCGCGGATGTCTTGGAGAGTCATCAGGTCCTCAAGTATTGCTTGGGCGGAATGACGGAGGCGCGATCCACCAGCAGTTCGCCTTCATCGCTGAGCCAGACTTTGAGCCAGGGCAGGCCGCGCGGCGCGGGCCCTTCCAATTTCACTCCCTGCTCGCTGAATTTGCTGCCATGACACGGGCAGGCGATGATGCCCAGATCGGCGTTCCAGACCGTGAGGCAGCCGAGATGGGTACAGGTGGCCGAAAGTGCGTAAAAACCTTCCGGCCCGTGAACGATGTAAATGCCGGCTTCCAGATCCTGGGTGACCGAACCGCGCGGGTAACGGTCCGGTTTGCCCGCGTTGGCGATCGGCGACGGCTCGTAGAGCACATTCGGAGAGAGATAGGAATATCCAAACACCGCCGCCCCAGCGCAAGCTGCCACCACCGAGCCGACTCCCAGCTTGATGAACGCCTCGCGCCGGGTAGGTTGTGTTTTGTCGTCTTCTGGCATGCTGTTCCTCTCGACAACCGCTCCCTCACGGTCGCGGCTCGGAATCGACGTTACGGAGCCGCGCGCGTTAGCAAGCGGTCTGTTGCGCCCACGCTGTACGCCTCCATGGTGATCACATTCACCGGGCAGCGCTCCGCGCACAGGCCGCACCGGATACATCGGGTTTCGTCTTTGAGCATGGCCGAACCGGTAATCACGCCCAGCTCTTCCGCCGCCACATCATCCAACTCCACGCGATAAAGCTGCTCGTTGGCGCGGATCTCGCCCAGCACCTCGGGCGGAAACTCGATCTGCTCCAGCGGCACGATCCGCAGGCATTCCTCGGGGCAGACATCCGCGCAGCCGCCGCACAGGATGCACTGCGAGCCATCCGGTTCGTTGCCTTCGAAAACGGTGTTGATCCAGCAGCGCAGGCAGCGGCGCGCCTCGGCCATGGCCGATCGTTCGTCGAACCCGATCTCCACTTCCGTCACGCCTGTGCGGCGCTCCAGCGGGAGCATGGGCACGGGCTGGCGCGACAGATTCATGTAGTCCGCAAACATGCGGTGGTGATCGAGCACTTCCACCACAATCTCCGGATCGGGATGCTTGCGTCCGGTGAGGTGCTCGTCGATGGCGATGGCGATGCGCTTGCCGTCACCGACGCTGTCGATGATCAGGCGCGGGCCGAAAACGCAGTCTCCGCCAGCAAACACGCCGGGCGCCGACGTCATCAGCGTCTCACGGTCCGCCACAATCAGCCCGCGCGGCGACACCCGCACGCCGTCTTCAGGCTTCAGAAAATCCAGGTTGGGAGCCTGCCCGATAGCCAGAATGACGGTGTCGCACTCGATGACGGATTCGCTGTTTTCGTAGAATGCGGGGTTGAAACGCCCGGTGGAGTCGAAAACGTGCATGGTCTTCAATGTTTCGAGGCCGGTCACTTTGCCGTCGCGTCCCAGCACGCGATGCGGACCCCTGCCGTCATGCAGTATGATGCCCTCGGTTTGGGCTTCCTCGATTTCCTCTAGGGCGGCCGGCATCTCCTGCCGCTTTTCCAGGCAGACGATGCTGACCTCCTGCGCGCCCAAGCGCAAGGCCGATAGCGAAACATCCACCATCTCGTGCGCGGCTACGGCGGCGACGTTCTCCTCGCTCGGAACGGTATCCTCCGGAGCGGTGGCATGCTGCCGCAGCACTTCACGAGCGGCCGACCGGGCGACGTCCATAGCCACGTTGCCGCCGCCGATTACAACCACTTTCTTGCCGATAGTGAAGCGGTAGCCCAGGTTGGCGTTGAGCAGAAAATCGACCGCTTTGTGGACCCCGTCGAGATCCACTCCGGGGATGGAAAGATCGCGGCTGCGGTGTGCGCCGACGGCGATGACCACCGCGTCGAAGCCCTGCTGGCGCAATCCGGAGATCGTGAAATCGCGGCCGGCGGCCTGATTGAGCTTCAGCGTGATATCGCCAGATTCCAGAATCTCGCGCACCTGCGCTTCCACGACGCTACGCGGCAGGCGGTACTCCGGGATGCCGAGTTTGAGCATGCCGCCGGCCACGGGCGCGGCTTCGAAGATGGTGACCGAGTAACCCATCAAGCCGAGGTCGTGCGCCGCGGAAAGCCCGACGGGACCGCTGCCCACCACGGCCACGCGGTACGGTTGCGGCGCGGCCCGCTGGCGTTCGATGCGCAATGGGCGCCGGGATTCCGGACCGTAACGCTCGGTGAGCATACGCTTCAGGGCGCGGATCTGGATGGGCTTATCCACGGCTCCGCGGCGGCAGGCCGTTTCGCAAGGGTGCGCACAGACGCGCCCGCAGATGCTGGCCATCGGGTTCGGATCGCGGGCGTAGCGATACGCCTCTTCAAACCGCCCTTCCGCGATGAGCGAAACGTACCGGCCGGCGTTGGTGCCGGCCGGACACGCCATCATGCAAGGGAAGTTGCTGTTCAGCCAGTTGCTGTCGACTTTCTTGTCGCGAAAGCGCGTCAGCATGCGGGGCTTACTTCGAGAGCGCGAAATCGACCGTTACATCGCCGCTGACCGTAACCGGCTTCGACTGCGGCGTCTTCATGCCCTCGTGCCACGCCACGAGCGTATAGCTGCCGGCCGGCACATCGGCAATCTTGAAATTGCCTTCGGCATCGGTCTCGGCGAAATAGGGCGTCGGCGCCACCACCAGAAACCCGGACATTTCCGGGTGCACGTTGCAGAGCAAGGGCACGATTCCGGGCGTGTCGAATTTGAAGTCGCGCTTCTGTCCTGTGGGCCAAGTGCCCAGATTGTGCCCCAGTTTCTTGTTGCCGCTGATAGCGGGCCAGAAAATGTTATGCGCCACTTTGTCGCTGTTCAGGAACTCCACCGTGGTTCCCACTTGCACCACCAGGATGTGCGGCACGAACAGCAACTGTTTCTGATCCATCATCTGAGGCTTGGCGGGCGCGGGGAACGTCTTGCCGGCAATGGCATCCACGTATACTACCGAAGCGCCCTTTCCGGCGGTCACCTTGCCGCTGATGTTGGCCGCGTAAGCAGCCAGCGATGCTGCGAGTAAAACGAGTACCACTCTTTTCATGGAACGGTTCCTTCCTTTCGTCCTGCTATCGTAAAAGCCAATTGTAAAACTTTCTCGGGGTCAATAAACGAATTCCAGAGCCACAACTGCCGTATTGACCCGGAAGGGGCTGAGCGGCTCCTGCAGTCCGGTCGAGGGGTCGGTGACCACCTGGGCGAACTGCTTAGGCCGGAACTGGTACTCAAAGGAAGCTTTGATGTTCGGGTGGATCAGGAATTGAATGCCGGGCGTGAAGCGGTTGCGTGTGGAGTTGAGCGGTCCGAAGTACGCCGTTCCGCTGTTGAGCGCCAGTCCGTTGATGCGGTCGGCGCTGGAGTTGACGCCGTCCCAGCGCCCGATGGCCATGATCCACGGCAGGACCAGGTAATCGGCCTGCACGAATCCGCCGTTGAACTTGGCGGGCACACTTGAGATGAACCCGACCGGTACCGCGGCGGTAGAACCCACCGGCAGCGGGATGAGCGCTCCGCTCGAATCCACCGGCAGCAAGTTATTGTCGCGGGCGAACATATACAGGCCAAACAGGTTGAAGTTGCGGTAGTTAAAGTTGAAATCGCCGCCCGCGCGGTAATAGGGCTCGCGCGCGTAGAGCGTGCTTGGATTCCCGCTGGCGTCCGCGCCCACGATGCCCTGTTGCGATTTGCCGTGCAGGTAGAACGTGCCCAGGCTCAAGAAGGTGTGGTCGCGCGGTCCAGTCGTTCCGGCGGCCTGGACCGAGTGGCGGCTTTCGCTGTCCTTCTCCAGGTTAAACCGGTAGGAGAAGCGGGCGTAAATATCCTTCAGGCTGGAGTCCGAGGCGAAGCCGACGCCACCATTGGAGCCGCCCGTGGCCGAGGGAACGTAGGCGTTGTTGTTGCTGGCTTGGTCCACGGCGCTCGTGTTTTGGTCGATGATGGCCACTGAATAGTGATAGCCGCCATAGCTGTGTCCGCCGCTGAACTCGATGCCCTTTTGTGATTCCGCGAAACTAAACTGGTTCGCCACGTTCTGCTGCAGGGCCACCATGGAGTTGATCGCGCCGACGTTGCTTTCGGTATAAATGTCGTACGGGCTGATATTAATGCTGCGCGCCTGGGTGAACGGCAGGTCCAGTTCGAATTGGCCCGTGCGGATGCTGAGCGAGTCTGTCGGAAGCTTGAGAAAGCGGCCGACATTGACGAATTTGAGGTAGCCGTCCCCCAGGCCGCCGGCGCTGTTATCGCCCGACACGCTGAGGTCGTCATCCACCCAGAAGGCGATATCGCTGCCGAAGTTCCCAGCCATAAAGACGCTGAAGAAGCCCGTTTCGAAATCGCTTGTCGGGATGACTGGCGCCACTGTGCCCGGCGCCGCCAGCGCATTGAAACGGCTCGCGTTTGTGCCCGTGAATTGCGTGAAGTTGTTCATGCGCAGACCGATGGGCGGCATGCCCGGAATGGTCCCCGGCCAGACGGTGTGCGGCCAGACATCTTTCTGCGCCGGCGCCCCCAACATCACCGGGGGAGTCTTGAGGAACGTCTCATCGTCTTTGGGAAATTTGAATCCGGCATCCTTGAAGGCCTTGCCAAAGTCGTTGAGCTTGGGAAAGTCCAGATGGCAGGTCGTGCATGAAGTGCCGTACTGCCGGGAGAACGCCGGGATCGCATAGCTCCTGGTGTTGATGGTCGAGAGTAGCAACGGTGCGATCAGGATACCGGCAGGAATGCATGTCTTGGGCAATCGGCGTAGTTTCAGGGTCCACCTCCTCACTGGGGACTCCGCCTTGTCCGAGGAGGTAGGCCAGATTCCGCAGTTTGGCCTGCTAGGGCATCCCAATGCCCAACCTGCAAGCCGTTTGTTTTCAATTCATGCGACAGCAAGGTGCGTGAACCGGCGCAGTCGTGCGGACCATCGGGGTGGGGGAATTCCCCCAGCGCACAGGAGCTTGCAGACGAGTGCAAGGAAAGCCGAAACTGGGATATATCATGATCGATCCCGGTCTTCGCGGACGAGTGGCCCTTGTCACGGGCGCGAACCAAGGCATCGGCGCTGCCGCGGCATGCGCGCTGGCGGCCGAGGGTGCGCACGTCTTCCTCACCTATCTGCGCGTGGATCAGGCCGGGCACGGCGACCCCGCCTTGCCGCGGTCCTATGACGAAGCCCGGGCGCGCTCGGCCGAGGCGATGGTGGAAGCCATCTGCCAGGCGGGCGGCCGCGCGGATGCGTGGGAGGCGGACCTGGCGGATCCCGCCGTGGTTCCCGAGCTGTTCGATCGGGCTGAGGCGGCCTTCGGTCCGGTCGAGATCCTGGTAAACAACGCGGCATTCTGGCACGGGGACACTTTCGTGCCGGATCGCGCAGAGCGCTTCGGATGGCGCCTGATGCCGGTCTCGCCGGATACCTGCGACCGGCATTTTGCGGTGAACAGCCGTGCGCCGGCGTTGCTGATCGCGGAGTTCGCGCGGCGGCATTCCGCGCGCGGGGCAAGCTGGGGCCGCATCATTTCGTTGACCACGGGCGGCGCACCTGGTTTCCCCGGAGAGGTGTCGTACGGCGCCAGCAAGAATGCCGTGGAGAGCTACACGGTAGCTGCCTCCGCTGAGCTTGCGCCATTGGGAATCACAGCTAACGTACTCTCCCCGCCGCCACCGATACCGGCTGGATCTCGCCCGAAATCGCCACGGAACTGGCGCAGGCGACGCCGCCCTACCGCATCGCGCAGCCCGATGAGGTAGCGGAGTTGATTGTATTCCTGGCCTCGCACCAGGCGCGCTTCATCAGCGGGCAGCGCATCGTAGTGCGCTGAAAGCTGACTGCTGAAAGCTATTTACACCCTCCGAAAACGCCGCCCGGCGCTCCGGTATATCCCAGCGCCTGCATCCCTGCGGGGGAACTGTAATATGCGCGGGAGATCCAGTCTTTCAAATTGCTGAAATGCGCGTGGCCGCGATAGCTGCCGGGCGCGTTCTCGTCCCATGTCTCGAGCGTGTGCGGGTAGGCCATGAAGGTCACCAGTTCCGTCTGCTGCTCGGGCGTCAGATACACGAAAGCCGCGCGGTAGCGGGCGAAGGATTCCCCATCGAGGAACGCGAGGCTGTCCAGGAAACTCCGCTGCGTTTCGTGTGTTTCGACGGCCAGCACCGCGTCCAGGAAACGGCTCACCAGCGCCGCTTTAGCGCCTGGCGTATCGGTGGCGGGTATCAGGATGTCGCTGAAGGCGATGAGCGTCTGGTTTTGATGATCGTCCAGAAACAGGGGCTTCCAGTCGGCGCGCGCCAGTTCCTTCGAGGCATCGTAATCGGACGGAAATTCGCGCGCCGTCGCTACGCGGCCCGGCACGGCCGCAGCGGCGGCTCCCAGGAAGGTTTGACGAAATAAATCCCGGCGATTCATCTGCCGAACTATAATACCCTTAACGATGCAATCGGAACAACTTTCCGAAACATACGACGCCATCGTGGTAGGCTCGGGCGCGACCGGCGGTTGGGCGGCCAAGCGGCTGGCGGAAGCCGGCTTGAAGGTGGCGCTGCTGGAGGCGGGCCGCAACATCTCGCCCAAGGAATTCACCGAGCACATGCCGGCCTACAAGCTGAAATACCGCGACATGTCGCCGGAAATCGCGCGCACGCGGCCGGTGCAGAAGCAATGCTACGCCTGCATGGAATACAACTACGACTGGTTCGTGGACGACCTGCAGAATCCGTACAGCACCCCGGCGGGGAAGCCGTTCACCTGGCAGCGGCTGCGGGTTGTGGGCGGCCGCACGCTGGTCTGGGGACGCCAGAGCTACCGCATGAGCGATCTGGATTTCAAGGCGGCCAGCCACGATGGCTACGGCGAAGACTGGCCTCTTTCGTACAAGGAAATGGAGCCTTACTACGAGATCGTGGAGCGCTACGTGGGCATCAGCGGCGCGGCGGAAGGGAATCCCACGCTGCCGGACAGCCACTTCCTGCCACCCATGAAAATGACGTGCGGCGAGGTGCGGCTGCGCGAGCGCGTGCAAGCCCAATTCGGCCGCACTGTCACCATCGGGCGCACCGCCATCCTCACCCAGAATCACAATGGGCGCGCCGCGTGCCACTATTGCGGGCCTTGCGAGCGCGGCTGCGTGACGTTCTCGTATTTCAGCAGTCCGTTCACCACGGTGGCGGACGCGCTGAAGACCAGGAATTGCACGCTGATCGCGAACGCCGTGGTGCGCAGCGTCGATATGGACAACGCCAACAACCGCGCCACCGGCGTGACCTATGTCGACCGGCTTTCGCACAAGACATACCAGGCGCGCGCCCGCAGCGTGATTCTATGCGCGCAGGCCTTGGAATCGACGCGCATCCTGTTGAACTCATCCACGCGCGCGTATCCCAAGGGCCTTGCCAATTCGAGCGGCGTGCTGGGGCATTACCTGATGGATCACGCGGTGGGCGGAGGCGCCGCGGCCGATCTGCCCGGCTTCAATCCCACGCCCGATTCGCCGAGCGCGCCGCACCGCGCCAATGGCATCTACGTGATTCGCTTTCGCAATATAGCGAACGGACCGCGGCATCCGCGCTTTATTCGCGGATACGGATTCCAGGGCGGCGCCAGCGCGGGCTTCAACTTCGGCGCGGAGGGATTCGGCGCGAGCTACAAGAAAGCCGTGCTGGCGGGAACCTACGGCATCGATCTGGGCGCCTTCGGCGAATCGCTGGCGCGCTTCGATAACTACTGCGACATCGATCCGGAGATGCGGGACGCCTGGGGCATTCCCGCATTGCGCATCCAGATGACCCACGGCGACAATGAGAAGGCCATGATGGAAGACGCCGCCTCGTCCGCCGCCGAGATGCTGGAGGCCGCCGGAGCCAGGAACATCAAGGTGAACGCGGATCTGGCGATGCCCGGTATGGCGATCCATGAAGTGGGCACCGCGCGCATGGGCGCCGACCCGAAGAGGTTCGTTCTGGACCCCTATAACCAGACGCACGATGTGCAGAACCTGTTCGTGATGGACGGAGCCTGCTACCCGTCGTCGGCGTGCCAGAACCCCACGCTGACTTTCATGGCGCTGACGGTGCGGGCCTGTGATCGTCTGATCGAGCGATTCCGGAAGAGTGAAGTGTAGCGAGGGGAAAAGCGATGATGCGAGAGTTGTGCATTTGCATTTTGACGGTTTGGAGCGCGGGGGCCGCCGTGCCGCCCGTGATTCCAGGCGACTCTGAGCGGGGCGCCAGGCTCTTTGAAAACGAACGCTGCATCGAGTGCCACAGCGTGAATGGCAAGGGTGGCAAGATGGGCATGGATCTGAGTGCGCGCGTGGACCGCGGCTTTACGCCCGCGCTGCTGGCCAGCGCCATGTGGAACCATGCGCCCGTAATGTGGTCGGCCATGGAAGGGGCCGGCATCAAGCGGCCCGAACTGAGTCCGTCGGACGCCGCCGATCTGTTCGCCTACTTGTATTCGACGCGTTTCTTCGACAAGCCGGGCGACGCCGCGCGCGGCAAGCAGGCGTTCTCGGACCGGCACTGCGCGGAGTGCCACGGGATCACCGAGTCGCGGGCGGAAGGCGCGCCGCCGGTAGTGAAGTGGGGATCGCTGGGCCAGCCCATGATCCTGGTGCAACAGATGTGGGACCACAGCAGCCGCATGCGGGAGGCCTTCGCGCGCAAGAAGATCGCGTGGCAGGAGCTGACGGCGCAGGATCTGAGCGATATTCTGGCGTATCTGCGAAACCTGCCGGAGACGCGGGGAATGGAGGCGCGTTTCTCGTTTACCGCAGGCGAGGGTGGGCAAGCCATTTTCGAATCGAAGGGCTGCGTGAAATGCCATGTGGGTAAGCTGGCCCTGGAGGACCGCCTGCACAATCTCGACCTGACCGAGATCGCGGTGGACATGTGGAATCACGCGCCCAGGATGGTTCAGCCGGTGCCGCAACTCTCCGAAGACGAAATGCGCCAATTGCTCAGTTATCTGTGGATGCGTCAGTTTGTGTATGCGAAGGGGGACGTGGCGCGCGGCAAGCAGGTGTTTGCCGCCAAACGTTGCGCCGAATGCCACAACGGCGGCGAGCACGGCGCGCCCCCGCTGCCTGGGCAAGGCCGCGGTTACTCGGAAATCACGATTGTCTCGGCGCTGTGGAAGCACGGCCCGCAGATGTTCACGCGCATGCGGCAGGCGAAGATGACCTGGCCGCGGTTCAACAATCCGCAGCAGATGTCGGATCTTGTAGCGTATTTGAATTCGGTGCAGTAGCGGTCGGCAGGCCGCCGGACAAGGCGGATCCGGGGCCCTACAGGCAAGCCAGTCACACATCTTGCCAAAAATTTCATCGAGCCGGTACGGCCGCGCCGGCGCCGGCTCTTCGACAAGGCCTGGCCGGTCTCACCAGCCGCCGTAATGCTTGCTGCCTGCCACCGGCCGGCGCTCACTAACTGGCACTCCAATAAAGAGTTAGGCATACGTACTCGGATTGGCCAGCACACTTCAGAAGGGCTTCGAACTCCCGGCTTGCGGACGAGAGTTCATCGCTCGCATGCCGGCGATCTCGGCGCCACTAGTCACTCTGTGACCCCTGACTGGCAAAAACCGGCTGCTATATTGTGAGTGGAAAAGGAGCGCTTCAAGTGGCACAGATTATACCTCTCGGTTTTGTTACCGCAACCAATGCGGCTTTGACGGCGAATGTTCCGGCCCCGTCCGGATTTCCCCTGCGCTGCAACAAGGTTCTGGTGCAGGCCTTCAAGACCACGACCTCTAGCGATTCCGTCTTTGTCGGATTGAAAGGCCTGAACAAGACCACCGGTGCGGGAGTCATCGCAGTACTTCAGGCCGGCCAGTCGGTGGTGGTTGGCGACGAGCGCGATTCCAACGTGCTGGATCCGACATCGCTCGCCGTGGACAGCGTGTCGGGCGCCGCGGTGGTAACGGGCATGCTCTACCAACGGTAGTCCGGCTCATCTGAAATCAGGGCGGCTCATTGCATTATGAGAAGCATCGTTTTGTCGGTATTCGTGTGTGCGCTCACCGCTCTCGCCGCGCCCGCGCAAATCATCGTGGGTGGCGGCGGAGGAGGGTCCACGGGAATCCCTGCGGGCGCTTCGATATGGTATGGCGCGGCCGCGCCGCTAAACACGGTCGGGGCAAATGGGGATTACTATCTCAATACCGGCAGCTACTGCCTATATGGTCCCAAGGCTGCCGGGGCTTGGCCCGTCACCTGCGTTTCCTCGGTCAGTCAAATCGGATATATCGCCGAGAACACCGGGAATAAGGGTGCGCCCGGTGGTTATGCGCCGTTGGACGCCAATGCGGTCGTACCCGCGGCGAATCTGCCGGCGATCGCGGCGATCGACGGCACGAGCGTCCCAAGCAACAACGCATCCGACCAGACCGTCGCCACGACGGCCCCATCGATGGGGGCATGGACGGCTCTTCCGTCGTGCCCGGATATTGGCGGGAACCACCTGAACTATAGCTCGGCCACACACCGGTTTCTGTGCGGAAATAGTGTTGGCTCGGCCAGTAGCGCCTCTTCGGGTAGAGTTTGCGATTTTTTCTCGGCCATTGTTCGATTACTCGGTCGAATAAGAGCGACGATAATGAAGCCGCGGTCCGCCGAGTCCACGTGGCGCACGCTTTAGCGCGAACCACCCTGCGGGTCGTCACCAATGTCAGAGAACTTGACCCCGGTACGTGGCGCACGCTTTAGCGTGCAGGGGCGAACTTCAGTTCGCCCTGCGGGACGTTAGTCCCGCTAGATCGGTGACTTGCGCAGTGGTTCTCTGGAAAGCGTGCAGCGGCGAACTTCAGTTCGCCGTCCGGGCGAGCGAAAGCTCGCCTAGACAGCGCCCTTCCGAATCCCCGCCCGTTGTAGAATAAACCAAGATGACCGACATCGAAAACGACACACGAGGACAGCAGGAAGGACGGCCTTTCGCGCTCCCACCCGCATCCTTCGAGTTCCTGGCCGAATCCCTGCGGCTGCAGGCCGAAATGCAACTGGGCTTGATGCGTCTCGGCTCCGAAGAGCAACCTCCGGCCGATCTGGAACTCGCCCGCCACACCATCGATCTCATGGCTATGATCCAGGAAAAGACTCGCGGCAACCTGACCCTGGAGGAACAACGGCTGCTGGAGAATTCGCTCACCTTACTGCGGTTCCGCTACGTGCAGGTGGCCGACGAAGCCAAGAAAGCAAACCAGCCGGCAGAAAGCCAGCCGCCGCAAACCACGCAGGCAGACAGCCCGAAAGCCTGAATGGCGGAGTGCGCCGTCAAGATCACCGTCCTTGGCTCCGGCACCAGCACCGGTGTGCCCACCGTCGGCTGCCACTGCGACGTGTGCACTTCCGCCGATCCGCGCGACAAACGCCTGCGCCCGTCCATCCTGGTGAGTTACGGCGGCCGCCACGTGCTGATCGATGTTACGCCGGATTTTCGCGCGCAGGCGCTGCGCACGGGTTTTGATCGGCTGGACGCCATCCTGTTCACGCACGAGCATGCCGACCATATCATGGGCCTGGACGACGTGCGGCCCTTCAATTTCCGCCAGCGGGAACGCATCCCGATCTACGCGTCGGAGCGCACCATGGCCGCCATCCATGGCGCGTTCCGCTACATCTTTGACGGCGAACAGGGCACAGCCATTCCGCAACTGGACTCCCACACGCTGAACGGCGCCGCGTTCGACCTGTTCGGCGTGGAGTTCACGCCCATCCCGCTCCTGCACGGCAAGGCGGCGATCTACGGCTTCCGCTTCGGCAACGCCGCTTATCTCACCGACCACAGCGAGATTCCCGAGCGGTCCCTCGACCGGTTGCGCGGGCTGGATGTGCTCTTCCTCGACGCGTTGCGTTACAAGCCGCACCCCACGCATTCCACCGTGGACCGTTCCATCGCGACGGCCGCACAGGTGGCGGCCAGGCGCGTCTTCTTCACGCACATCTGCCACGATCTGGCGCACGCGCGCACCGAGGAGCGGCTGCCGCCGCACATCCGCCTGGCCTATGACGGGCTCGAAATCGAAGTGGGAGACGCAGGTGCTTAGTGGCGCAAGCTTTAGCTTGCTGGCGCGGACTTCAGTCCGCGCGGGCCAGCCCCTCCCAGCCTGCGCGGGTCCCCTGGACCCGCTCTGCCCCACAACTATTTGATCGGCCCCATGCGCATCTTTCGCAGTCTCGACGAAGTGCCTCCCGATTTCGGTCCCTCTGCCTTGACCATCGGCAATTTCGATGGCGTGCATGCCGGGCATCGCAGAATTCTGCGGCGCGTCAAGGAGGTCGCCGTCGAGCGCGCCCTCAAAGCCTCCGCGCTCACCTTCGACCCGCATCCGAGCAAAGTGGTGGCCCCAGAGCGCGCGCCCCGCCTGATGACCTCGCCCGTCGAGCGCTGCGCGCTGATCGAGGAAGAGGGCATCGAGCAAGTAGTGATCATGCCGTTTGACCGGCACGTGGCGCGTCTCACGCCCGACGAGTTCGTGGAGCAGGTGCTGGTGCGAAAGTTGGGCGTGCGCGCGGTAGTGCTGGGTCACGATTTTTGCTTCGGCTATAAGCAGTCGGGCAACGTGCGCATGCTCGGTGAATTGGGCCGCAAATACGGCTTCACCACCGAAGAGGTCAAAGCCGTGACCGTGCGCGGCCGGGTGGTGAGCAGCACGGGGCTGCGGCAGTTGATCGAAGCAGGACGGGTCGCGCAGGCGGCGCGCCTGCTGGAGCGGCCTTACGCGCTGGAGGGCGAAGTGGTGGCCGGCCGCGGCGTGGGATCCAGGCAGACCGTGCCCACGCTCAATCTGGCGGCGAATACCGAAGTGCTGCCGGCTACCGGCGTCTACGTCACGCGCACCCGCGATCTTGAAAATGACCGCGTGTGGCCGTCGGTCACGAACGTGGGCTGTCGGCCGACGTTTAGCGACAGCCAGGAGCTTTCGATCGAGACCTTTCTGCTGGAGCCGCTCAACGGGGACACGCCGCGTCGCATCCGCGTGGAATTCCTGTGGCGCGTGCGCGATGAGCGTCATTTTCCCGACGCGCAAGCGCTCAAACAGCAGATTCTGCGCGACGTGGCTGTAGCCCAGACCTACTTCCGGCGCCTGAAGAAATGGACATGCCGGTCGGATTCTCCGGTCCATGCGCGCCGCAATATGTCATAATAGGGTGTAACAATACATCATTGCCCTGAGTAGGACAGGCCTCCTGGCCTGTCATTCCCCAATTGAAGGAGCTCGTAAATGAAAACGTCCGAAGGTAAGTTAAAACACTTGAAGGCGCTCTCAAACCATGCCGGCGTCATCGCCGCGGCGGCCATGGATCAGCGCGGCAGCTTGCAGAAGTCCCTGGCGTCGGCGCGTGGCGTGGATAAGAAAGAGATCACGCACGAGATGATGAGCGAGTTCAAGACTGCCGTCACCAAGGTGCTGACACCGCATGCCAGCGCCATTCTGCTCGACCCCGAATTCGGCCTGGAAGCCCGCCTGGCGCGCAGCCGCAACGCCGGCCTGCTGCTGGCCTATGAGCTGAGCGGATATGACAACACCCAGCCCGGCCGCCTGCCCGACCTGCTGCCGCACGTGTCGGTGAAGCGCATCGTGGATTGGGGCGCGGACGCCGTCAAGATCCTGATCTACTACACGCCCTTCGAGGACGCCAAGATTAACGACATCAAGCACGCCTTCATCGAGCGCATCGGCGCGGAGTGCGAGACTTACGAAATCCCGTTCTTCCTGGAGTTCGTGGGCTACGATCCCAAGGGCGGCGACGAGAAGGGCTTCGAGTACGCCAAGGCGAAACCCGAGATCGTCAAGAAGAGTATGGAGGAGTTCTCCAAGCCGCAGTACTTCGTGGATGTGCTGAAAGTGGAAGTGCCCATCAACGCCGAGTTCGTGGAAGGCAGCGCCGTGTATAAAGGACAGACGGCCTATACGCGGTCCGAAGCGCTCGCGCACTTCCGGCAAGCGGCGGCGGTGGCCAAGAAGCCATTCATCTATCTGAGCGCCGGTGTCAGCAACGCGCAATTCGTGGAATCGCTGCACATGGCCACCGAAGCCGGCACGGATTTCTCCGGCGTGCTCTGCGGCCGCGCGACCTGGAAAGAAGGCATCCCGGTATACGCTAAGAACGGCGTCAAGGCGCTGGAAGAATGGCTGTCAAAGGAAGGCGTAAAGAACATCAACGCCGTGAACGACGCCATCAAATCCGCAACGCCCTGGTACGCCAAGCTGGGCGCCCCCGTTCCAGCATAATGTAGGACAGGCCTCCTGGCCTGTCCTTTGATGTTGGTCTTATACAACATCCGCTACGCCCTCCGCACCAGCGTGCGTAGCCCCGGATTTGCCGCCGTCACCGCCATCAGCCTGGCGCTCGGCATCGGCGCCAACACCGCGATCTTCAGCATCCTCGACGCCGTCCTGTTCCGCGAGCTTCCGGTGTCGCAGCCGCGGCAGCTTGTGGAACTTTCCGGGATCTATCGCAACGGCGGCCGGGTGCCGTTCTCGTTTCCGATGTTCCAGGCCCTCGACCGGTGGCAGCGAGTGTTTTCCGGCCTCTACGGATGGACCGGCGCCGCGCCATCCAACGTGGAAGCCGGCAGCACACTGTTCCTCGGCGGCGTGCGCGCCGTCACGGGCAATTACTTCTCCGGTCTGGGAGCCGCGCCGCTGCTCGGCAGTTTGATCGCACCCGCCGACTTCACCGGCGCCAATGCCCAGGTCGCGGTCCTCGGCTATGAATGCTGGGAGAACCGCTTCGGCCGCGACCCTGCCGTCATCGGCAAGACGCTGCGCATAGAAGGGAAGCCTTTCACCATCGTCGGGGTCACCCGCCAGTGGTTCATGGGGATGACGCCCGGCGAGCCGCCCGACGTCACCATTCCCATCGTGGCCGCGCCCTTCGATCGCGAGAGCCGCGCCCTGTTATGGATCTTCGCCACCGGCCGGCTGCGCCACGGCGTGTCGATCGTTCAGGCGCGCAGCCAGCTCGCATCGTTCTGGCCCGAACTGCTGCTTGCCACTGTCCCCACCGAGAGCCGCGGGCCGCGCCGCCAGTCGTTCCTCGCCATGCGGCTGGCCGTGGAGCCGGCCGCGGCCGGCGCCAACACAGGCCTCCGCGACCGGGTCTCGCGGCCCCTCTATTTACTGATGGGTGTCGTTGTCTTGATCCTGCTGATCGCTTGCGTGAACCTCGCCAATCTCACCCTGGCGCGCGCCGCCGCGCGCAGCCATGAAATGAGTACGCGGGCCGCCCTGGGAGCCAGCCGCCGCCAGATCGTCCTGCAGTTGCTCACCGAAAGCCTCCTGCTATCGGCCACCGGAGCGGCGCTGGCGCTGGCGTTCGCCCACTGGGGCAGCCCGCTCCTGTTGCGTCTCATCACGCGGGGAACTCCGTACCCCATCGCCCTCGACTTGAGACCCGATTGGCGCGTCTTCTCCTTTACCGCCGCCGTGGCGGTTCTGACGGGAGCCGTGATCGGGCTAGTCCCGGCGTGGCAAATGTCCCGGCAAGAACCTGCGCTGGTGCTGCGGCAGCGCGGCGCTGGCCGCGGACCGGGAAGATCGGCCAAGGTCCTCATCGTGGCCCAGATTGCGCTATCGCTCGTGCTGCTATTCGGCGCCGGGCTGCTGCTGCGCACGTTCGAAAACCTGCGTTCTTCCGATCCCGGCTTTCAGCGGACCGGCATCCTCGAAGCCGGCCTGCATCCCAGGCCAGATGCCGGCAAGGGCCTGGACACGAATAGCTATCGTCAGCAGCTTGTGGAGCGCGCGGCGGGCTTGCCGGGCGCCATTTCAGCCGCCTTCTCGGACTTGCCCGTGCCGGCCGGCGACCAAGGGTGGAGAGAGACGGTCTCGCCTTCCGGAACAGACGGGAACCCCGAACTCAACGTATTGGCTACCCTGGCGGCTGTCTCGCCGGGCTTCTTCAATACCCTCGCGATACCAGTGGTTTCCGGCCGCGGTTTCGATTGGAGCGACGACCAGCGGCATCCCCCCATCGCCATCGTCGATAGCGAGACGGCCCGCCGCCTGTTCCCCTCCGGCGGCGCGATCGGCAAACGCGTCCGCTTCGGCGTGCAACCGGAGTTTCAGGATCTCGAGATCGTCGGGGTGGTACGCGCCGCGCGCCTGATTAATCTGCGCGATCGGGACCAGCGCGTGATCTATGTGCCCTGCCCGCAGCACCCGCAATACGGCGAGGGAGGCAACCTCTTCGTGCGCGCGAACCACGCCGCGGCACTCGCGCGGGCACTGGACCACGAGGTGCAGTCGCTCGGTCGCGAATACGTCACGGAAGCGAAGACCATCGAGCAAATGAGCGATCAGGCGCTCGTCGCGGAGCGCGCCACCGCGGTCCTCTCGACCGCCTTCGCCGCAGCCGCGCTGCTGCTTGCCGGCATCGGACTGTTCGGCCTGATGTCATATACCGTCACGCGCCGGACCCGCGAGATCGGCATTCGCATGGCGCTCGGGTCGCAGCCGCGCAGCATCCTGCGCATGATATTGCGCGAGACGCTTCTGCTGACCCTGGCGGGCATCGCCCTGGGAGCGCCCTGCGCGCTGGCGGCCACGCGCTTCATCGCGCACGCCCTGTTCGAGCTATCGCCCGTCGACCCTCTGACGCTGGCCGCAGCCTCCAGCGCGCTCTTCGCTGTGGTAGCGATCGCCGGCTATCTGCCCGCCCGCCGCGCCCTGCAAGCGGATCCGATGGCCGCCCTCCGCTGCGATTAGCAAGTAACTTGTGGCGCACGCTTTAGCGTGCAGGGGCGAACTTCAGTTCGCCCTGCGGGACGTTAGTCCCGCTAGATCAGTGACTTGCGCAGTGGTTCTCTGGAAAGCGTGCTGCTGTCGGCTTCAGCCGACAGTTCTGGCCCGAGAGGCGCCGCCCGTCCTATTTATCCAAGATTTTTCCTCCATAACTTCTACTACAGGGCAGGAGTCTATGCCCGCGGATCCGCCACCTGACGAAAGCAACACGCTCGATCCCACCGATTGGCCTGCCTTTCGGGCCCAGGCCCATCGGATGCTGGACGACATTCTCGCTTACGTCGAAAACATCCGCGATCGTCCCGTCTGGCAGCCCATTCCCGACGAAGTGCGGTCCCACTTCCGCAGCGATCTTCCCGAGGCGCCGTCCGATCTGGCCGCCGTTCACCAGGAATTCCTGGACTATATCTTGCCCTTCACCACCGGCAATGTACATCCCGGTTTCATGGGTTGGGTGCATGGAGGCGGCACACCCGTGGGCATGTTGGCGGAGATGCTCGCGGCTGGGCTGAACGCCAATCTGGGAGGACGCGATCACGTTCCCATCGAAGTGGAGCGCCAGATTGCCCGGTGGATGCAGCGGATCTTCTCCTTTCCGGAAAGCGCGACCGGACTGTTTGTCACGGGAACCTCCATGGCCAACCTCATCGGCGTCCTGATCGCCCGCGATACCGAGCTGGGTTTCGAGGTGCGCGGCGCGGGTGTCGCCGCCAGTTCCAAACGGCTTGTAGCGTACACTTCAGTGGCGGCCCACAACTGCATCGGGAAAGCCATGGACATCTCCGGCATCGGCAGCGATGCGCTCCGCTTGATTCCAGTAGACGGACATCTTCGGATCGATCTGAACGCCCTGCAAAAAGCCATTGACGCGGATCGCCGCGCGGGCCTCATGCCGTTCCTCGTGGTGGGAACCGCCGGCACCGTCGACACGGGGGCCATCGATAACCTCGACGCGCTGGCCGGCATTTGCCAACGCGAGCGGCTCTGGTTCCACGTGGACGGCGCCTATGGCGCGCTGGCGATTCTGGCTCCGGATCTGGCGCCCCGGCTCAAGGGCATCGAGCGCGCGGACTCGCTGGCTTTCGATTTTCATAAGTGGGGCCAGGTGCCCTATGACGCCGGATTCATTCTGGTGCGCGACGGCGTGCTGCATCGCAAGACCTTTGCCGCCTCGGCTGCTTATTTGAGAAAGGAGCTGCGCGGCCTGGCTGCGGGCGCGCCTTGGCCCTGCGATTACGGGCCGGATCTTTCGCGCGCTAAAGACCTGGTTCACGTTCAAAGTGTACGGCACCGCGGCGCTAGGATCGATCGTTTCGCGCACCTGCGCCCTAGCCCGTTATTTGGAAAGCCGCATCGCCGAAACGAAGGAATTGGAGCTGTTGGCGCCGGTGCAGCTCAACGTGGTCTGCTTCCGTTATCGCGCGGAGGATGCCCAGCGGATCAATCCCAGGATCGTTATCGAACTCCAGGAGTCCGGGCTTGTGGCGCCGTCCACAACGATAATCGACGGTCGCGTCGCAATTCGCGCGGCTATTGTAAACCACCGGACCAGCGCACGCGAGGTCGACCTTCTAGTAGAAAAGACTGTGGCCCTGGGACGCGCCCTCGCCCGGAACTGCGCGCCGCGCGAGGCACGGGGCGCGGATTGGCCGCCGCAACGCGCCCGGGAATCCGCCCTGCGCGATCTCGACACCCGCATCGCGTCCGATCCTGGCGCAGTGACCCTCCGATTCGAGCACGCCTGTCTACTCGCCGCAATGGGCCGGACTCCGGAAGCTAGAGACGCGTATCTCGATCTGCTGGCGCGCGAGCCTTCGCACCGGCTGGCGTTGAACAATCTGGGCACGTTGCTGCATTCGACTGGACATCGAACCGCGGCACGCACAGCCTACGCCGAAGCCGTGGCGCGCCATCCCGGCGATCCCATGAGCCGCGTCAACTTGGGCAATGTCCTCCACGAACGCGGCGAGTTTCAGCCCGCGCGCGAACAGTATGAAACGGCCCTCCGCCTCGACCCCGGCCATAGGGAGGCGCATCAAGGACTCGCGAATGTGCTGGCCGAACTCGGCGACGAAGAGCGGGCTCAATGGCACAGACGCAAAGCTTTCGAGGGGCGTCCCGCTTTAGAGTTGCCCTTTCGTGGAGCGGAGCCGCCGGTGTCTTTGCTGTTGCTGGTTTCCTCCCGGGGCGGCAACATACCGACTCGCAATTTGCTCGACGACCGCGTCTTTCGAATCTCCGTGGTGCTGCCCGAGTTTTACGATCCCAAAGTGCCGTTGCCGCCGCATCAAGTGGTGTTCAATGCCATCGGCGATGCCGACCGGGCCGCGCCCGCGCTGGCTGCTGCCCAGTCCGTCGTGGCGCTCACCACCGCGCCGGTGATCAATCTGCCTTCGGCCGTGCTGGCCACGGGGCGCGCCGATCATGCGCGGCTTGCGCGCGTGCCGGGCGTGGTCATGCCGGCCACCGTCACTCTACCCCGCGAACTGCTCTCCTCTCTGGACACCGCGGCCACGGTGGCGCGCCACGGCTTCCGTTTCCCGTTGCTGCTGCGCACGCCCGGTTTTCACACGGGGCGTCATTTCCTGCGCGTCGAAGGCCCTGAAGCGCTGGCCGGTGCGGTGGCCGAGCTGCCCGGGAAGGAATTGACCGTCATCGAGTTCCTCAACGCCAGGGGCGCCGACGGAAAGGTGCGCAAGTATCGGGTGATGATGATCGGCGGCGATCTCTATCCGCTGCACGTGGCGATTTCCAGCCATTGGAAAATTCACTATTTCACCGCCGAAATGGCGGAACGGGCGGACCATCGCGCCGAGGACGCCAGGTTTCTGGAGAACATGCCGGAAGTGCTCGGACCCCGCGCCATGGAAGCGCTCGCGCAGATTCAAGCCACACTCGGCCTGGACTATGCCGGCATCGACTTCGGCTTGAGCGCCACCGGGGATCTTTTGCTCTTCGAAGCCAATGCCACCATGGTGGTCAATCCGCCCGAGCCCGGTGAACGGTGGGCATACCGGCGCCCGGCCGTCGAGCGGATCTTCGCCGCCGTGCACAGGATGCTGACGGCCCCATGAGAATCACCGAACGAACCCAAAAAATGGGGGGAACGCGAGGCGAAGCCGGGCTGACGAATCAAAACCAGACTGCTGGCCCCCGCCTCGCCCGCACGGCCCAGGGCCGCGTTACAGTAATGGCATGCATCACAAGCTGATCCTCTTCTGCCTGGCGGCGGCCCTGTCGCCGGCTGCCGTCCCCGACCGCGTAAAGGTGGAAACCGGCGTAGTGAAGGGAGCGGTCAATAATGGCGTAGCCGCGTTCAAAGGCATTCCCTTCGCCGCGCCGCCGGTGGGTGCGCTCCGTTGGAAGGCCCCCCAACCCGCGCCGCATTGGAAAGGCGTCCGCGAAGCCCTGGAGTTCGGCCCGCGCTGCATGCAGGGGAATATCTATAACGACATGAAATTCCGCGACAAGGGTCCCAGCGAAGACTGCCTCTACCTCAACGTGTGGACGCCCGCCGCATCCGCGAAGGCGCGCCTTCCCGTGATGGTGTGGATCTATGGCGGCGGCTTCGCGGCGGGCGCCGCTTCCGAACCGCGGCAGGATGGCGAGAACCTGGCGCGCCAGGGCGTGGTGGTGGTCAGCATGAACTATCGCCTGAATGTATTTGGATTCTTCTCGCATGCCGAGCTGGCCCAGGAGTCGGGCCACGATTCCTCCGGCAACTATGGTCTCCTCGACCAGGTGGCGGCCCTCGCATGGGTGCGCAAAAACATTGCCGGTTTCGGCGGCGACCCCGTCACGGTCACCATCTTCGGAGAATCCGCCGGCTCCTTCTCCGTCAGCGCGCTCATGGCGTCGCCGCTGGCGCAGGGCTTGTTCCAACGCGCCATTGGCGAGAGCGGCGCTTTCTTCAGCACCGTGCTCCCTTTGAAGCCGCTGTCCGAGAGCCAGGAAGCCGACGCCAAATTCGCGGAGTCCCTCGGCGCACATTCGCTCGCAGACTTGCGGGCCAAGCCCGCCTCGGAACTCCTCGACGCGGCCGTTAAGCAGAAAGAAATCTGGTTCGCGCCGAACGTCGATGGATATTTCTTGCCGCAAAGCGTGCGCGAGGTCTACGCGGCCGGCAAGCAGAGCCATGTGCCGCTGCTGGCCGGATGGAACCGGGACGAAGCAACTTACACCCGCATCTTCGAAAAAGACGCGCCGACCGCGGCGAACTTCGTGGCGTACGCGCACACGCATTTCGGCGACAAAGCCGACGATCTCCTGAAACTCTACCCTGGAGACAGCGACGAACAGGCCAAACGATCCGCGCAGGATCTGGCAGGCGACCAGTTCATCGCATTCTCCACCTGGAAGTGGCTCGAGATGCAAGCCGCCACGGGAAACTCGACGCTTTATCGCTATGAGTTCGACGATGCTCCGCCCGCGCCCGCGAATGCGGAGGCGGCCGGCGGTGACGCCGCTCCACGCGGCGCGTACCATTCCGCTGAGATCGAGTTCGTGTTCGGCGCACTGGCTTCGAAGAACCTGCCTTGGCGGCCGGAAGACAAATCGTTGTCGGACCTGATGTCTTCCTACTGGTCTAACTTCGCCAAGAGCGGCGATCCTAACGGCACGGGCTTGCCGGGATGGCCCGCGTACAACAGCCAGGGACGCTACGCGGTAATGCATCTGGACGCGAACTCGCACGAATCTCCCGACGATCGCCGGGAGCGTTACGAGTTTCTGGACACGCTGAAGTAGACAATTCTATGCGGCCGCAACTGATCAAGCCATTCCAGTTGTACTACTATCCATTAGTTTCTTCGCGTGCCGCGACGATTTCTTGCGATGCGGGGCAGTCCCTCGGCCTGGGTGGCCCCTGGGCCGGGGCTCTCAGCCCAGCTCCCCGCGAGCGAAGCTCGTCCACTCCCGGCTTTCAAGCGGCGTTCCGTTTGCGGCTTGCGGCTATGTGGCACAGGCCTCCTGGCCCGTCCCTGCTGCTCTGCCTTTTCCTCCTCCCGCACGCCGCCCTGGCGCTCGGCCAGCCCCATTACGTGGAAACTGTAGCGCGGCCGGACAGCTTCCCCATCGCCCAGGACCGCACATGCGCCGCTATCTATGTCGATCCAGCCGACTACCCTGGGGTGATCCGCGCAGCGGGCGATCTGCAGGCGGACATAGCCCGAGTTACTAACTGCACTCCGTCCATAACACATGACACCACTGGCCTCGGCGCCCACGTCATCGTCATCGGATCACTCGAAAGAAACCCGATCGTCAAGCGCCTGACCGACACCACCGCCATCGCTGGTAAGTGGGAATCGTTCCTGATCCACGCTGTACCCAAGCCGCTGCCCGGCGTCGCGAGCGCTCTGGTCATCGCCGGCAGCGACAAGCGGGGAACTATTTACGGAATCTACGACCTCTCCGAACAAATCGGAGTCTCGCCGTGGTATTGGTGGGCCGATGTTCCCGTCGTACATCAAGACGCCCTCTTCGTGAAGCCCGGCAGATTCGTCCAAGGTGAACCCGCCGTCAAATATCGCGGCATTTTTCTCAACGACGAAGCGCCCTCCCTATCCGGCTGGACCCGTGAGACGTTCGGTGGCTACAATCATAACTTCTATGTGAAGGTCTTCGAGCTTATCCTTCGCCTGAAGGGTAACTATCTCTGGCCCGCTATGTGGGGCAGCGCCTTCAATGAGGACGATCCGCTCAACCCCAAGCTCGCCGATGAATACGGCGTCGTCATGGGAACTTCCCATCACGAACCCATGCTCCGCGCGCAGCAGGAGTGGAAGCGGCATGGCAAAGGTCCGTGGAACTACGCCACCAACTCCGAAGTGTTGCGCGCGTTCTGGGACGAAGGCATCGAACGCAATAAAGCCTACGAGAGTATCGTCACACTGGGCATGCGCGGCGATGGCGATCTCCCTATGGCTGCCAATGGCGATATCGCGGCCAACAAGGCCTTGCTGGAACAGATCGTCGCCGACCAGCGCGCCATCATCGCGAGGCGCATGGGACCGGATCTGACTCGCGTGCCGCAGGATTGGGCGCTCTATAAGGAAGTTCAGGAGTATTACGAAGCCGGAATGCGCGTGCCGGACGACGTGACTCTACTCTGGTGCGACGATAACTGGGGCAACCTGCGCCGGCTCCCGACCGCCGAAGAGCGTAAGAGAAGCGGCGGCGCCGGCATCTATTACCACTTCGACTATGTGGGCGGCCCACGCAACTATAAGTGGCTCAATACCGTTCCCATCACCAAGGTTTGGGAACAGATGAATCTGGCCTACCAGTACGATGCCAGGCGCATTTGGATCGTCAATGTGGGCGACCTCAAGCCCATGGAGTTTCCCATCGAGTATTTTCTGAGTCTGGCCTGGAATCCACAACGATGGCCGCACGATAAGATCGCCGAGTTCGGAAGGCTGTGGGCGGAGCGCGAGTTCGGCCAAACCTATGCCGCCGAGATCGCTGAGATCGTCTCCAAGTACACGAAATACAACGGCAGGCGCAAGCCGGAGCTTCTGGAACCCGGCACCTTTAGCTTGGAGAACTATGCGGAAGCGGATTCCGTTCTGGGCGAGTGGCAAACTTTCACCGCCCGGGCCGAACAGATCTACCGGCGGCTGCCCGAAAACGCTAAGGATGCCTTCTTCGAGCTGGTTCTATATCCCACCAAAGCGTGCGCCCAGGTGAACGGGCTATATATCGCGGCCGCCAAGAACCATCTGTACGCGGCGCAGGGGCGGGCCAGCGCCAACGATTACGCCGCGCGCGTCCGCGAGCTGTTTCAGGCGGACGCGGATCTGTCCGCCACTTACAATCACACCTTGGCCGGGGGTAAGTGGGACCACATGATGGATCAGACTCACATTGGTTACACAGGCTGGCAGGAGCCGCGCATCAATGTGATGCCGGAAGTGACTGAGATCCGGATTGAAGAAGCGGCTCACATGGGAGTTACACCGCTTCTGTTGCAATTCGACGCTTTCAATCAACCCCGCCGGTATATCGAAGTGTTCAATCGAGGTCGCGCACCGTTCGACTTCTCAGCCGCCGCCAGCGCCCCCTGGATCGTGCTGAGCAAGATGCGCGGCACAGTGCAGAAAGAAGAGCGCCTGGAGGTAAGCATAGATTGGAGCAAAGCGCCTATAGGCAGTGCGGAGGGATCCGTGAACATCTCGGGCGCCGGCGCCGATCCGGTCACGGTTAAGGTAACGTCACTCCGCCCGCGTGAAGTCACGCGGGGCACTTTGCGCGGTTTCGTGGAGGCGGGAGGCTACGTTTCGATGGAAGCCGCACACTACACGAAGAAGACCGCTGCCGGCGGGGTTCACTGGGAAGAAATCGCCGACTACGGGCGGACCTTGTCTTCGATGACCATCCTGCCCTGTACCGCAGCCAGCGTCACTACGCCGCGGGACTCTCCGTCGCTCGAATACCGCATGTATCTGTTTGACCCGCACACCGTGCAGGTTCACACGATCGTTGCGCCGTCGCTGAACTTCGTGCCGGGCCGCGGGCTGAGATTCGCAGTCTCGTTTGACGATCAACCTTGGCAAATCGTCGATGCCCTGGCGCAAAACTCGCTGCGAGACTGGGAGGAATCCGTGAAAGACAGCGTCCGCACGATCGTATCCACTCACTCGCTGACCGGCTCCGGCTATCATGTCTTGAAGTATTGGATGGTGGATCCCGGAATTGTGCTACAGAAGATCGTTGTCGACTTAGGCGGTCTCAAACCGAGTTACCTCGGGCCGCCTGAGAGCTTTTGGAGGGCGGACTTCAGTCCGCGCGGGGCTTTAGCCCCGCTCGGGCGGCGCAGAAGTCACTAGCCATGCCAGCGCACCCGCACCCAGAATGGCAGCAACGCTCATGTTGGTGAGTGCTGCTTTTTAGCCGACGACTGGATCCGGACACCGCACATTTCCGCGAACTTTGCCTCCGTGGCCTGGATGCGTCCGGCGGCCACCTGCAACGTGCGCAGCAGGATCTCAACGCCCAGTTCGCCGTCGTCGCGGCATGCTTGGGTGAGGTCCGGGCCGGCTATGCGCAGCGCGGTCGCCTGTTCCCGCGCGCGCACCTGGAAAACCGTATCCTGGTGGTCTAACAGGGCGGACCAGCCGAATGTCTTGCCTGGTCCCACCGCCAGCACGGATACGGTGAAGATGGGGGAGTGGAGCTCAATATTCACGCTGCCGGAGATGACCAGATAGAAGTACTGGGACTGCCGGCGGTCCATCAGAATGACCTCGTCCTCGGCGAAGGTGACTTCCGTGGCGAGCGCGGCCAACTTGGCGATGTGTCGATCCGCCAGCCCGTGCATGAAGGCGTGGTTGCGGAGGGTCTCCTCTAGTGTCAAATGCCCCACCAGTGTGTAAAATGCCGCCAGCGATGCCGTTTTTGGTGCCTATTTCGCAGCGGTAGCGCTCAGGGAGCAATTGAGTTGCCAGTGAGGTGTCATCAAAAGCTATACCGCAACGCCAGCATGCCATGCGAATTGCGCCGGTACTGGCCCAGAAAGTCCGACTCGTCCCCGCAGATCAGCGTGAAGGCCGCGGTCGCCCGCCAGTGCGCCCCGAACGCCTGCGAGTATTCGAGCTTGGCCCACACGCCCTTGCTATTCTGCCGCACCGCCGTCTCCAGCGCCACGCTGCGGTTAGTGTCGATGGTGTAGCCCGCGCGGCCCAGAAACGCGCTGGTCAGTCCGCGGTCCGGCGCGAAATCGAAGATGGACCGGTGCTCGGTTACCACCTGTCCCGCGTATCCGCCGATGAAGAACCATTCGCCGGCCTGCCGTTCCACTTGCACCACGTACAGCGCGTATTCGTCTTCCGTCCTGGTGGCGGATGTGAAGTAGGCCGCCTCGGCCTTCACTGTCACTCCCTTCAAAGGGATGGCCGCATCGCCGCCGTACATGCGCATCTGCGGATAGTAGCGCTCCACATCCACGGTGAGCGCCTGCGGCTCCTGATAATTGTATAGCGGCAGGTTATTGTGCCCGTCATAGAAAGAGAGGGAATACTCCGCCACCGCCCCGATGTGGTTCCAGCGTGCCCCGAACTGCGAGCCGCCCGGAAAAGAGGGCGGCAGCTCGGTGAGCGAGATGCCCGACGGCACGTTGCTCCAGCGCTGGTCGAGTAGCGGCGCGCGGCTGGGTGTGAACAGCGGCGCCCACACCAAGTCGATGGTGTTCGATTGCCCGCCATAAGTCGCGCGCGCCGCCGTGATGCCCAGGAAATCGGTATCGACCACAGTCAGGTAGTCTTGCGGGGCAAAACGGTCCGTGGGATTCAGGATGTCGGCCTTGCCCCAGCGGATGAACTGCTTGCCCAACACGACAGTGAGCTTCTTCTTCGAGTAAGTGGCGTTGAGCTGCCGCACCTCGAACGACGGGCGCCGGCGTTCGCGATCGTCCCAGGAAAGCTCCCAAGCCCGATCCACCTGGTCGTGCGTGTCCGTACGCGCGTCGATGCCACCCGCAAACTGCCAGTCCGAATTCAGCTTATAAAACGCCTCGTAGCGGAACAGAGCTTCGCCGATCGCCTGCCCGCTGTCGTTAGGCACAGTCTGCGGATAGCCGATGAAATCTGTTTCCAGAAATCCGCGTTGCGTAAAAGCCTGCCCAAATACCGCACCGGCAAGCCCCATAACCCATAACCCACAACCCACAACCCGCTTCACATTTGCCGCCGCAACGCTTGCACCGTGAAATCGTCGTCCTTCATGGGCACGTTGTAGCGCACGTTTTCCAGCTTCAGAATCGTCCGGCTTTTGCGGCCCAGGTCGGTCATTTCCAGCAGGCGCGCCGTCCAGATCCCCTGGATGTTCTGGATGTCTCTCTCCACCAGCCGGCGCACCAGCTTGTCCTTCTGGTAGTTCTCATACTGCACAGGGACGTAGTTGTCCTTGCGAATCCAGACGCGCGAAGAGGTGTATTGCGAACTCTTGCCCTGTTTGGGTTTCGATTCGATGCGCCAGCATGGCGCGCCGTCGATCGATTCCTCGCCCTGCATGCTGAAATCGAACTGGTCGACGTCGCGCTCCTCCAGATCTTCGAAGCTGAAATCCGTGCCGAAGAACCGCGTGGAGCGGTCCTGCTGCGCGATGCGCCGGTCGCGCCCGATGGCCGGCGTCCACATCCATTGATCCGACGATCGCTCCGGGTGATTGACTACCAACAGCGCCACACCCTTCACCTCGGCGGGTTCCGTGAACCGGATGATCGCCTTGCTCGCGCCGTAAGACCCCAGCCGGTCCGATTGCCAGTGCTTCTTCGACACTTTATTGTTTGCGCTAATCACCTCCAGCGAGCCTTCGTATCGCTGGGAATCCGCCCGGCCGCGGCGCTGCGATTCCGCGACGATCTGCCGCGCGTCTTCGGCGCCGGCCACGGAGGCCAGCATCGACAATACCGCGAAAGACGCTACGGCCCGACGACGCGCCTCGCCCCCTCGCCCGCTCGCCCCCTCGCCCGCTCGCCTGCTATTCATACTCCAGCGCCTCCACCAACGAACTCCGCACCGCGCTCTCCGCGGGAAACAGCGCGGACCCGAACGCCGCGCCCAGAATCACCGGCACCAGCAGCCCCACAATCCCATACGGATATGTGTAATCGAGTGCGATTCCGGCGAAGCTCTGCCGCGAGACGGTCAGCAGGTAATATAGGTTCACCGCCCCCGCCGCCACACCAAGCGTTAAACCGATGATGCCGATCGCCAGCGCCTCCATCCAGATCGTATGGCGAATCTGATTTCGTAATGCGCCCACCGCGCGCAGCACGCCAAGTTCCCGCCGCCGGTCCGTAATCGAAACCGTCAGCGTGTTGACGATGCCCAGAATGGCCACCAGCACCGCCACGAATAATTGTAAGTAGGTCATGCCAAACCATTGGTCGGTTACCTTCAACACGTAACTGCGCACCTCCTTGTTCGAGAGCACGAAGAGCCGCCGTTCGTGCGCGAAGCCGTCCAGAATGCGGCTCCTGACGTCCGCGGCCTCCGCGCCCGGCGCCAGGTAAACGCGGAACACGTCCACCGCATCGTCTTTCCACAGCCGCCGGTAGAGTGCGCGGTCGATGAAAATGGTGCCCAACTGGTTCGAGAAATCTTGCACAATCCCGGCGATGGGCAGCCGCAGGACGCCCGCCGGCGCGGCGATCTCCAGTGTGTCGCCCAGCTTCAGCTTTTCCAACTGCGCCAGGTTATCCGCAATGATCAGCCCCTTCTGCGCGGCCGCCGCGCGATACATTCCGTCGAAATCTCCCGCCGTCACCCGCCGCCCGCGCGTGCGCCGCGCGACGCTCAACGAATCCATGGCTACCAGCATTACCGGCTTTCCTCGAAAATCGATGCGCACGATCCGGACCGGCTGCACCTCGGCGATCCCCGGAATCCGCCGCAGCCCATCCAGCATGCTGTCCGGAAAGCGATACGTGCGCGTGGCGAGGTTTTGCGAGGTAGTCACGAAGAAATCCGGATTCATGGTGCCATCCAACCACTCGGTAATCTCCGCATAACTGGCCCGCGCCAGTCCGCCCAGCGCGATCACTAGCGCGAGCGAGAGCATCAGCGCCGCCACCGTGGCGGACGTGCGCCGCGGAGATTGAATCAGGCTGTCGGCCGCCAGCGCGCCCTCCACCGGCCGCACCCATTTGAGCGGCCCGCGCAACAGCTTCGAAAGATACAGCGATAAGGCCGGCGTGAGCAGCAGCATCGCCAGCATCGCCAGGAAATAGCCGGTATAGAAAACCGCCGTGGAGCGCCCGAACACGATGCACCCGGCCGCGACCGCAATGGCCGCCAGCGCCGCCGTGCGCCTTCTCCGATTCTCGCCCGCCGAGAGCACCTGGTATTGGCCCTTCTGCAAAGCCTTCACCGGATCCACGCGCGCCGCGTTGCGCGCCGGCAGGAAGGCCGCGACCATGCTGGTGATCACGCCCACGGCGGCCGCCGTCACCAGCAGCCAGGGACGCACCAGCATGTGGTCCGCGTTCGCCGAAACCCCCATCACGCCTTCCATGAACGCGTTGGTGCTGGCCGTCAGCCCTTGCGCCATCAACAGGCCGAAGCCGATACCCACTGCCGATCCCACCAGTCCCGCCACCGCGCTTTCGCCCAGAAACAGCGAGCGGATCTGGCCCCGCGTGGCCCCCAACGCGCGCAGAATCCCGATCTCGGCCCGCCGTTGCGTGACCGCAATCGCGAATGAGTTATAAATGATGAACATGCCGATGAAGAGCGCGAACAGGCTGGCGACGTTCATGGTCATGCTGTACACGCCCATCAGCGATTCGAATTGCTGCCCGCGCCCGGAGGGGGGGTCCACTTCGAACCCCGGCCCGAGCAGCCTGCGCAGCGAGGCTTGCCCTTGCTCCAGCGAGACGCCGTCCTGCAGGCCGATATCGATGCGGTCGAAGCGCCGCCCCATGCCGAAGAATTTCTGCGCGGCATAGATATCCATGATCGCCAGGTTGCCGCCGAACGCCGAGGTCATCCCGCCCGATCGCAGAATGCCGCGCACGGTGAACTGCTTGTCGCCCTCCATGGTCTTCATCGCCAGCTTGCTGCCGCTCGCCAGGCCGTTGCGCGCCGCGAAATCGCGCGTCAGGATCAGTGAATCCGGTTGCGCCAGAAACACCAGCGGATCGTCCATCACTTCCTGGTCGCCGCCTTCCAGATCGTAATCGCGCAGGCTGCGGTCGCCGGTCATGTCCACCGCCAGGATCAGCAGCTTGCCCTGGCCTTTGATCCCGCTATCGACCACCTGCTCGATCACCGGCGCCGCCGCGCGCACGTCGGCGTCGCTTTGGACGCGCTCCAGAACCTCCTCCGCAAAGCCGCCATCGCCCGCCGAGACTTGAAGCTGCGTCTTGCCCGCGATGTGCTCCACGGTCCGGTTGAAGGCTTCCAGCACGCTCTGGTTGGCCGTGTACATCCCCACCAGCAGCGCCACTCCCAGCACGATGCCGCCGATGGTCAGCACCCAGCGCAGCAGGTGCTTGCGCGCGTAAGGCCAACTGATCAGCCGCAGCAGGATCATCGGCGCACATCTCCGGCCACGCGCCCATCGCTCAGCGTGACCATGCGCGGGCAACTCCCGGCTACGCCCGCATCGTGCGTCACGATCAGCACCGTGGCGCCCAGGCGCTCGTGCAGATCGTGGATCAGTTTCAGAATTTCCGCGCCGGTGTGGCTATCCAGGTTTCCGGTCGGCTCATCGGCCAGCAGGATCGGCGGATAAAACGCCAGCGCCCGCGCGATGGCCACGCGCTGCCGCTCCCCGCCGGAGAGTTCGTCCGGCAGGTGATCGAGGCGATGGCCGAGTTGCACCAGGTCCAGAAGCTCGCGCGCGCGGGCGGTGGTCTCCCGCTTCGGCATGCCTTTCAGATGCAAGGGCAGCGCGACGTTCTCCATGCAACTCAGGCTGGGCAGCAGATTGAAGAACTGGAAGATGAACCCGATCTTGTCGCGCCGCAAGCGCGTCAGGTCGTCGTCGGAAAGGCTCGCAATGTTCTGCCCGTCGATGCGGATCTCGCCCGCGCTGGGCCGGTCGAGGCCGCCGATCAGATTCAGCAGCGTGGATTTGCCCGACCCCGACGGCCCTACGATGGATAGCATCTCGCCCCGCGCCACCTGCAGGTCGATCTGTTCCAATGCAGTGACCTTCCGCTTGCCGTCGAAACTCTTCGAAACAGCGTTAACTGAAATCACTCATCCCCCGACGCTCATCTTGTACTACTATCCTTGTGGGGCAGGTTGTCAACCTGCAGGCCGATTGTCAATCAGCCTTTCCTTCTCCAAACTAACTCAGCGTATCAGACGTGTGTTATAAATCGTGCCATGCCCGGCCTCGAATCGCCGCCGTTTTCTGCAACTCTCCGCGCTGGCAGCCGCGCCGCTGTTCCGAGCACCCTATTCACGGCTCGCCGCAGCCCTGCACCGCAAGATCAAAATCACGGACGTCAAGTGCATGATTGTCCGCGGCACTTGGGACTGGAATCTCATTAAGATTGAAACCGACGCCGGTCTCTACGGCATCGAGCTGAATCCGGACGTGGCACGTGCGCACCTCGCGCCCGGGGAGACTTGGTGGGGGTGAGGCCGTGGGCAGGACTCCAGTCCTGCGGCCGACGTCTACGTCGGCCGGAAGGCGAGCTTCGCTCGCCGAAGAGCGGGGCTCAAGCCCCGCGCGGGCTCAAGCCCGCCCTCCATTGCTGTGCTCACCGAAATGTAGAAACCCGAGGCGGCCGACGTCTACGTCGGCCGGTTGAGCGGGTCCTGGAGGAACCCGCTCAGACCCTGTGAGGTCTGCCCCACCGATTATGCAGCATTCGACGATTTGCGAAAACTATGCGGCCTTGGGCCGGGACTCCCAGTCCCGCCTCTACATTTCCAATGGCCCTGCCAATGCTGACTACGCGCCGTACACGGCGGCCCAGGAGCGCGCGGTGGGATCGACCAGCACGCGAGCGCCGTCAGGCTTCGTCGCGGCGCCTTTGACATCCGTCAGGCGCAGGCCCGAGCCGAGCACGGCCGGAAGCACGACCGAGTCCGGCTCCTGGCCGCCCCCACGCTCTACCGTCACGCGCCAGCGGCGCGCCCCGGAGGGCTGGAGCGAAACCGAGAGGCGGCCGAAACGCGTAGGCGTCTGGTCAACGCGGTAGGGATCGCCGGTTGCCAGCTCGAAATCTCCAATGCCGGGAATCAGGCGGAGCGCTCCTCCGTCTTCGAGAGCGAGCATGTGGCGCAGGAACAGGACGCACTCGGCGCTGGCCCAGTTGTGCGGCATGTCACCGACGTAGCCGGCCGAGAGGGACCCGCGAAGCGGCTGTTCCTCGCGCCAGCAGTATAGCGGCGTGGCGTGGTTCAGAAAGCCATGGAAGGTGAGCCGCGCCCAATCCGGCAGCCCGGCCCAGAGATATACGTGCGCGACGAACGCGGCGTTGTAATTCCAAACACCCTCGTGCGGCAGCCAACCGGTCTCGGCGGGAATATCCTCTTTCGTCGAGGCCTGCATCAGCGCCACGTGGCCGCGAACCACGGGGTCGGCCGGTTCGAACAGCAGGCCTGGGTAAATGGCGTGCGACAGCGCCCATTGGGCGATCTGCGGCTGCGGCCGGTCGCGCTCGTTGGGCGCCTCCCAAGCCTTGTCCTCCTTCATCAGCATCGGCAGGTAGTCGAACCCCGCTCGATGGCGCCGCATCTCGCGCGGCATGGCCGCCCGCAGCGCGGAGCCGAGGTCGGCGTAAAGCTGCGAGACGGGCTCGAAGCCGGGCGCCTTCAGCCTCGCGGCCGTCTCTGCCACGGCCTTCAATCCAGCCATGGCCCAAAGCGTGTTGGTGAACTCGGACCGCAGTCCGCCCAGACCGCCGTCGCCGAAGCCGCGCGGCAGCAGGCCATAGCGCCCATTAGCGCTGTCTTCGTTTCTGCCCTTGTCGCGCATGTCGCGCAAGAACCCCGCGGCGCGCAGGATCTCAGACCGCATTTTCAGGAAATACGAGAAGTCCTGCGCGAGTTCGCACTGGCGAACCAGCGTGAACATCGCGATTCCGGTGTCTTTCCAATGCTCGGCGCCGCCGCCGGCGAAGATGCCGCCGTCGGCCCGCTGGCGGGCCCACGTGGTCTCGAGACCCTGCTGCGCTTCGGCGTCGTAGCCCAGATAGCGCGCCGCTTCCAGAATGAAATGGCCGTCGACGACCCACAGACCGCGGTAGACCGTGGGACCGACCTGGAACGTGAGGCGGCCGTCTTTCATTTCGCGAGCTTGCAGAATGTTGCGGGCGCAGGCGCGCAGGAATTCTCCGTAGCGGCCCGGCAACTGCCAGGCCACGGCGCCGCCGAAAGCGCGCCAACTCCGCCAGTACCCGCGGACCTCGTCGAGCAGAGACTCCGGGGCGGCAAGCCCTTCGCGAAGGCGCTCGGCGCGCTGCCCCTCCTGCGGCAGGCGCACAAAGCGGCGTAGCGGTCTCGACGCCTCCGCGGCGCCTTCAGGGAACGTGAACGCATTCCGCCCGCCGAGAGGCGCATCCGAAATCAGGAGCGGCGTGGCGCTTCCTTCGAGGGAGACGGCGCTGCCTGCGCCTTCGGCCTTCACGTTGACTTCCCGCTTCGCCTTCACTGCGATAACCGGGATTGCGTACACGCGTGTGGCCGTGCGCGGCCGCACTTCGATAATCACGTTGTCCACGCGGCCCTCGCCGGCGCGGTTCGTCGCGAACGTGGTGAGCTCGAGCCAGGCTTCCGGCCGCTCGATCCGCGTGTGCACCACGGGGATCTCCGGCGCTTCGAGGCGCTGCTCGGCGACCACATCGGGCTCCATCCCGAGCAGCGAGAACTCCACGGTGAGGCTCGCGTAGCGCAACTCACCGCGCTCGCCGATCAGGCTTTTCGCGTGGTCGTCCGGGAAACAGAAAGCGGTCTGGCCGGAGAGCGGCGCGTATCGAAAGTCGATGGCCGAGCTTTGGTCGCGAGCCGTGTCGGCGGCCTGGGCCGGGCGCGCCAGTGCGGCTGCGGTTCCGGCTGCGGTGTGGGTAAGGAACTGCCTGCGGTCGAAAGTGGGCATGGCGCGGCTTGTAACCAGGATCTCCTTTTTACCCACCTGGCCACCAGCGATTATAATGACCGGCGTGCGAATGGACAAGTGGCTCTGGGCTGCCCGATTCTTCAAGACGCGCGCGCTCGCTCGACGGGCGTGTGAACTCGGCAGGATTGAGGCCAACGGACAAGGAGCCAAAGCGGCGCGCGAGGTCCGGGCCGGCGACCTGCTGCAAGTGAAGAACGAAAGCGGCGACTTTCAGGTGGAGGTTCTGGCCCTCAGTGAGATGCGCGGCCCGACGGCGGTTGCGCAGACGCTTTACCGCGAGACAGAGGCGAGCCGGGAGTTGCGGCTGAAGTTGGCGGAAGAGCGCAAAGCGATGCCGCATTTCGAAGGATTGCGGGGCGGCAAACCATCGAAACGCAATCGCCGCGAAATCGACCGGCTTCGGGGCAGAATGTAACCACAAAAACCGAACGGCGTCCCGCTATACTGGCACTAAGGAAGAGGAGATCCGAATGACACGCCGATTCCCCTCCGCGATTGCCCTCCTGGTGTTCCTGGCAGTTCCGCTCGCCGCACAACCAGCCGCCTCGCCAGTGCTCCAGGCCATGAAGGCCGAGCTTGACCGCTCTATGGAAAAGCTCAAGACGCAGCCGACGCCCTATTTCCTGAGCTACGAAATCGTCGAAACCCACAGCTTCGACGTTTCCTCGGAATTCGGAAAGATCGTGAGCAGTGGTGAAAACCGGCGCCGCCAGCTCGATATCGATCTGCGCGTGGGCGATTACACTCTCGATAACACGCGCGAGATCCGCGGCAGCTTTCCGCAGATGTCCGACATGTTCCGGCAGGTCGAAGTGCCGGTTGAGAACGATCCCGACGCGATCCGTGCGGTGCTCTGGTACAACACCGACGAGCGATACAAGCGCGCGGTAGAGCAGCTCACCAAGGTCAAGACCAATGTCCAGGTGAAGGTGGCGCAGGAGGACCAGTCCGCGGACTTTTCGCGCGCCGAGGCGCAGCGGTTCAGCGAGCCGCTCGCCGACATCCAGGTCGACCGCCGCGCGTGGGAAGAGAAGCTGCGCAAGTATACGGCGCCCTTCGGCAGATACACCAACATTTATCAGGCAACGGCCTTTCTCCAGGCGTCCGCCGAAACGCGCTGGTATGTGAACAGCGAAGGAACCGCCATCCAGACCTCGCAGCCGGCCTTCCGCCTGTTCGTCATCGCCGGCACCAAGGCCAACGACGGAATGGAGCTGCCGCGCTATGAATCGTATTTCGGATTCACCGAGGCAGATCTTCCCGATGACGCGATGGTGCTCAAAGACGTGGACAAGACGATTCACGAGCTGGAAGCGTTGCGCGTGGCGCCATTGGCCGATCCCTACACAGGGCCCGCGATTCTGTCCGGCAGGGCCAGCGGGGTGTTCTTCCACGAAATCTTCGGCCACCGGGTGGAAGGCCAGCGCCAGAAGAATTCCACCGACGCCCAGACCTTCAAAAAGAAAATCAATGAGCCGGTGCTATCCAAGGATTTTTCGGTTTATTTCGATCCGACCGCGCGCCGCATCGCCAACACGGACCTGGCCGGCTATTACCTTTATGACAACCAGGGCGTGAAAGCGCGGCGCGTAGGAGTGGTCGAAAACGGAATCCTCAAGACCTTCCTCATGTCGCGTACACCGGTGGAAGGTATTCCGCAATCGAACGGCCACGGCCGCAGCCAGACGGGATTTAAGCCGGTCGCGCGGCAGTCGAACCTGATCGTCGAAGTGGCGCCCTCCGCCGTCGAGCCCGATCTCAAGAAACTGCTGATCGCCGAAATCAAGAAACAAAACCTGCCGTATGGTCTGTACTTCGACGATATCGAGGGCGGCTTCACCTTCACGGGCCGCACCGTTCCGAACGCATTCAACGTCATGCCATTGATGGTGTACCGGATCTATCCCGACGGGCATGAGGAGCTGGTGCGCGGCGTCGACCTGATCGGCACGCCGCTCACCACGTTCAGCAAGATCGCCGCCGCGGACAACAAAGTCGCGGTGTTCAATGGAATTTGCGGGGCCGAATCGGGCGGCGTCCCGGTGTCCGCGGTCTCGCCCGGCATTTTCATTTCGCAGATCGAATCGCAGAAGAAGAGCAAATCGCAGACGCGCATTCCGGTTCTGCCCGCGCCGTTTGAGGGAGGCAAATAAGATGCGGATCGCAACGTGGCTGTTTCTTTTTGCCGCCGCTCTCCCCGTGCGCGCCCAGGACGACGTCCTCATGCGCGCCATGCGGGATGAATTGGCTCGCTCGATGAAAGAGCTGCAGCTCGAGAACCTGGAAAAACCTTACTTCATCGCTTATCGCGCAACCGAACGGGACGATTCCAGCGTGGCCGCCAGCTTCGGCGCGTTGAACCACAGCAATACCAGCCGTTCCCGCAGTTTCAGCGCGGAGGTGCGCGTCGGCGATTACACATTGGACAACACTAACTTCTTCTCGATCGGCTTCGATCTGGGAGCCGGATTCGGGGGTGTCTTCAACGGGAATGCGCAGCTTCCTCTGGACGACGATTACAAAGAGATGCGGCGGCAAATCTGGCTCGCCACCGATTCCGCCTATAAGAAAGCCGTCGAGGATCTTTCCAAGAAACGCGCCACGCTCGAAAACACATCCCGCGACGACCAGATTCCGGATTTCAGCCACGAGACTCCGGTGACGACCATCGACAACGCGCCGCCGGTGCGCGTCGACCGCGCCCAGTGGGAGACCACGGCGCGCCGTCTTTCAGCGCTGTTCCGCCAGGCGCCGGAGATCTTCACCTCCCACGTAGCACTGAATGCCGCGAATACCTCCACACGCTATCTCAACAGCGAAGGATTCTCTTACACCCAAAGCCGTTCGGCGGTCACCTTCAGCGCGAACGCCTCCACACAAGCGCCCGATGGAGGTCAGATCGACGACTCCATCTGGCTGTACGGCCGAACGCTCTCCGAACTCCCCAGCGAGCAGGAGTTATCCGCGCGCCTGGTTGCGCTGGGCCGGAAACTCTCGGAACTTCGCTCCGCGCAGAGCCTCGAGACATACAACGGACCGGTGCTGTTCGAAGACGATGCGGCCGTGCAGGCATTCCGGCTGGCGTTCGTGCCGGACCTGGTGGGGACGCGCCGCATCATCTCGGATATGCCGAATTTCCAGAACCAGGGAGAACAGGCGGAGAATGCATTCATCGACAAAATCGGCGCGCGTGTGCTTCCCGAATTCCTCAGCGTGACCGACAATCCCATGCTTGCCGAATTCAATGGGACGCGCATGGCCGGTTTTGCGAAGGTGGATGAAGATGGACTGCCCACGCGCGAGACGCGGCTGATCGAAAAAGGAATTCTCAAGACTCTGCTGACCTCGCGCGATCCGGTCCGCGGAATCGAGCACAGCACCGGCAGCCGCCACGCCGGACAGGCCGCGCCCACAAATATCATCGTGACCCCTGAGAATGGCCTGTCCGCGGCGGATCTGCGCGCCAGGCTGATGGAATTGGTGAAGCAGCGCAACCTGCCCTACGGCATCGTGGTGCGGCGCCTGAGAGCTCTCCGGACGCCGATCCAGATCTACAAGGTGTTTCCCGACGGCCACGAAGAAGCGATCCGCGGCGTCCAGTTCGTGGGCTTGAATGCGACGGCGTTCAAGGACATTGTGGCCGCTTCGAAGGACCAACACATGCTGACCGTCGAGTTCCGGCCGCACGTCGCGTTCCCGACGTTTTCGTTCGGCGGCGAAGGATATACGCCATTGAGTTTAGCCGTGCCGTCGCTGCTGTTCGAGGACCTCACGCTCCGCAAGGCGCGCGGCGAAACTCCGAACCCCCCTGTCGCCAAGCACCCGTTCTTCGACAGATAACAGTTGTGGGGCACCGGCGAAAACACCTTGTGGGGCGGCCAATCGTGGCCGCAGCCGCCTTTTGAGGCGGCCAGAGCCGGCTGAAAGCCGTCCCCAGAGGGGACCCCAGGGCAGGATTGCCCGCCCTCCAATTTATGCAGAATCGCATCTCGTCTGGAAAACTATACAGCATTAGGCTCCCAGCCTGCGGCGGCCTCCCAGGCCGCCTTCTTCACCCCCCGATCGCATACATCGGCCGCGGCGGCGCCACGAACCGCGACGTATTGATCTCGTGCCCTTCCCACTTGCCGGCCACGTTGCGGCGAATCAGCGCCGCGATCTCTTCATCGGGCGCACCGCCGCGCAGCATTCGCTTGACGTCGTCTTCCTCGATGGCAAACAGGCAGTACCGCAGCTTGCCGTCCGCCGTAAGCCGCAGGCGGTTGCAGTTCAGGCAGAACGGACGGCTCACCGAGGCGATGAACCCCACCCGGCCAACGCCGTCGGCGAACTGATATTCGAGAGCCGGCGCGCGCGGGTCCGCGTCGCGGATGGGAACCAGCGGCGCGATCTCCCGCGAAAGCAGATTGATGATATCGCCGGCCAGCAGCACCTTGCCGCGGTCCCAGAGTTGCTGCGCGTCCAGCGGCATGAATTCGATGAAGCGCACTTCGAATCCGTTCTCCCGGCCGAAGCGCGCCAGCGGAACGATATCCGGTTCCACCAGATTCTTCACCGCCACCGCATTCAGCTTGATGGGGCCGAACCCCAGCCGCTTCGCTACGGCGATGCCCTCCAGCACCTTGGCCAAATCGTCGCGGCGCGAGATCTGGCGGAAGCGCTGGCGGTCGAGCGTATCCAGATGTACGTTGAGCCGCCGCAGACCGGCCTCGTACAGCGGTTCGGCAAGCTCCGCCAGCATGACGCCGTTGGTGGTCAGGGCCAGATCGTGGATGCCCGGAATCGCGGCCAGGCGCCGGATCAGCACCGGCAGATCCCGCCGCACCAGCGGCTCGCCGCCCGTCACGCGCAGCTTATCGATTCCCAGCCCCACCGCGATGCGCGCAAACCGTTCGATCTCTTCGAAGCTCAGGATTTTGTCGCGCGGAACAAACTTGACGCCCTCCTCCGGCATGCAATAAAAGCAGCGGATATTGCAGCGGTCCGTGACGCTGATCCGCAGATTGGTATGGATGCGGCCGAACGAGTCAATCAGTGGCGAGGTGTCCACAGGCAAGCTGTCTCGGTGTCTCAATTCTATCAGACACGGCCGATTGACAGATGCCGGAACAGCGCGCGCAACGCCGCGCCACGATGGCTGACGGTCAGCTTACGCTCCGGCGCCGCTGCGCCGAACGAGCAGCCAAACGGCGGGTAATAGAACAGCGGGTCGTAGCCGAATCCATTCGGCCCGCGCGGCTCCTCCAGGATCGCGCCTTCCACCGCGCCGCGAAATGTCTGCAGCAGACGCCCGCCATCCACCAGCGCAATCACGCAGACGAACCGCGCGGAGCGGTCGCGCACGCCGCGCATTCTCTCCAGCAGCAGTTGATTGTTGGCGTCGTCGGTGGCGTCGGGCCCGGCGAACCGCGCCGAGTAGACTCCGGGCGCGCCGCCTAGCGCATCCACTTCCAGACCGGAATCGTCGGCGAACAGCGGCCCCGGCGCGCGCCGGCCGTAATACTCCGCCTTCTGGATGGCGTTGGCTTCGAATGTGGCGCCGGTCTCGGCGCACGGTGGCAAATCGGCGAAACCGGGCACGGTCTCCACCTGGATACCACCCTGCTCGGCGGCCAGCCGGAATTCACGCAGCTTGCCGGGATTACCCGTGGCAAAGTAAACGGTCACGCGATGCGGACCACGCGCTTCTGGATTTCGACCAGCTCGGCGATGCCGCTACGCGCCAGCGCCAGCATACGCGCCATCTGTTGATCGTCAAACGCGTGGCGCTCGGCGGTGGCTTGCACCTCCACGAAGCGGCCCGCCCCGGTCATCACCACGTTCATATCGACGGCCGCCCGCGAGTCTTCTTCGTAACACAGGTCGATCATCGGCTCGCCGTCGAGCATGCCCACGCTGGTGGCGGCCACATAGTCGATCAAGGGCAGGCGCTTGATCATGCCATACTTGACGCACTGCTGCAGAGCCAGCGCCAGAGCCACGAAGGCGCCCGTTATGGAGGCCGTGCGAGTGCCGCCGTCGGCCTGCACCACGTCGCAATCGAGCGTCACGGTGCGCTCGCCCAACAACGCCATATCCACCACGGCGCGCAACGAGCGGCCGATCAGGCGCTGGATTTCGTGCGTGCGGCCGGAGGGCCGGCCCTTGTTGACTTCCCGCGGCGTACGCTTCGTGGTGGCGCGCGGCAGCATGGAGTACTCCGCGGTCACCCATCCCTTGCCGCTTCCGCGCAGGAACTGCGGCACGGAATCCTCCACCGTGGCCGCGCACAGCACGCGCGTATTGCCCACAGTGATGAGCGTGGATCCTTCCGCGGTCTGCAGAAAGCCAGAGGTGATTTCGACCGGACGCATCTGGTCCGGCGCGCGGTTATCAGGTCGCATGTGTTATCACGAAGTAGAGAAAAAGGAGCATGAGGACGATACCCGAAGCCACCAGGATCACGCACGGAAGGCCGCCCTGCGGCGCGGCGCGGCTCTTCGATTTGGCTTTTGCGGGTTTGAATTTCGCCATTTTATGCGGCCATCCTAAGAGATGGTAGCATCTGTGGGGCAGGCCCTCGGCCTGCGGCGGCCTCTCAGGCCGCCTGCGGCGGGCGCAGGCCGCTCACGCAATCCCGTCTCAGGGAGCGGATTCCCGCCGGATGTGCCAGAATCTGTAGCAGATGACACGCCGCTATTGGATTGTTCTGGCGCTCGTATGGAGCGCTTGCAGCCAGCCTCCCCGCAGCGCGGAGACTCTGCTGCCCGCCAGCATAGAAGTCTGGCAAAGGAAATCGCTGCGCGACATACCACCGCCAAAGCCCACGATCCTGCGCGCTTTTGAGGCCGGCTACGAGGGCGCCGGCAAACTGACCGTGGACCTTTACGAAGCGAAAGTTTCCGGCACAGCCTTCGAGATGACGCAGCATTGGAGAGAGTCGCCGAACACGGTGTTCTTCGACAAGGGCAGGTACTTCGTGGTGGTGAAGTGGGAGCAGGCGGACCGCCAGGCGCTCACCGCGTTCGTACGGGCGTTGCAGAAGGAGCTGGCGGAGTGAGCAGATCGCCTCACGCGCACAGGCGGACGTTTAGAGACGACTGGACTGCGGCTGGCAGGTCTCCGGCATGCGCGTCACGCTGCCGTCGAACTTAACCAGCGGCTCGGAAAAGTGCGAAAGTGGCTTTCATGCCTCGAAGTGCCGCGGAACACCCGTCCGCATCATCTTCCACGGGGACGCAGTCAGTTTACTCGCGAAGACCGTCCAATTCGTCCCAAGTCTTGAGAAAACAATCCGCCAGTTAGCTCGGCAGGCTCGTGGGCTTTTTTGCCTGCCCGGTTCGCAATGAAGCTTTTGGTCCCCTCTGGCCACGGTCTCGAGTTGCCAAGCACGACGTAACTGTTCGACCAGTGGGGGGACGCTACAGGCGTCGGCAAGATAGCCGCTCCCCATGTGCGCTGGTATGCAAATGACCCTTTGCCTGGTTCTCGGGTACTTGCCAAGTTTCTGCGCCAGCCATGGTGCGTGGATCTCGGCATCTTTTTGCATATCAACACCCGACAACTGCGCCTTCGCACTCGATGGGATTCCCACCGCAATCCGCATCGCAAGGCTGGTAGGTATTTGAGCAATCCGCCGTTCTCTTATGACCCATCGGAAACGGTTTCCCGGAGCGACGAATCAGGTAGGCCGAATTGCGTGGGGGAACCGGTAGCCCCACAACGAAGACAACTCCATACTTGCGTGAGAGATCGGCAAGTTCACCCAACGCCTCTTTCGAGGGGAGGTTCGCCTGTTGGAAAAATCGCACGCCCTACGACGAACAGGTTTACCTGCGCGCGCTCCAGAACAACCACCTCCGGCCGAGCCAGATCCTGGCCACTCGGTTGAAGTGGAAGCCGGTTGGAGGTTTTCAAAGAGTTTGTTCAGAAAACGCTTGCGGAATAGCTCAGATGACCCCACCCGCCAAGGGCTGCTAGACTGAGTGTTACGCCATGAGAATCCTGATGGTGGCTTCCGAGGCGGCCCCTTTCGCCAAAACCGGCGGCTTGGCCGACGTTGTCGGATCGTTGCCGGCCGCATTGAAGGCCCTCGGCCACGAGGTGGCGGTCCTGTTGCCGCGCTACGCGACCGTGGATCTCAAGAGCGTGCAGCGCGTCTATGACTCGCTGCCCATCTGGCTCCCGCCCGAGCGCTACGACACCTCCCTTTACCTGGCGGAGCGCGAGACGCCATTCTATTTCCTGGACTACCCGCCGCTCTACGACCGCCCCGGCCTCTATGGCGAAGACGGCGAGGACTATCCCGATAATCACATTCGTTTCGCGGTGCTGGCGCAAGCGGCGCTGGCGTTCTGCCGGCGCGTATGGCGGCCCGATATCCTGCATGCTCACGATTGGCAGGCCGGGCTCGCGCCAGCCTATCTGCACACCATCTACGCCAACGACCCCACCTTCCTGGGCATACGTTCGCTGTTCACGATTCACAACGTAGGATACCCCGGGCTTTTTCCCGCCGCCGCGCTGGCCGATATCGGGCTCGCCGGACCCGAGGAGTTCCGTCCGGACGGGCTGGAGTTCTTCGGCAAGGTCTGTTATCTGAAGGGCGGGCTCAACTATGCCGATGCGCTGAACACGGTCAGTCCCACCTACGCGCGCGAGATTCAGACTCCGGAATATGGCTTCGGACTGGATGGCGTGCTGCGGGCGCGCAGCCAGGTGCTTTCCGGCATTTTGAACGGCGTGGATTACACGGAATGGAATCCGGAGACCGATGCCTTCATCGCGGCGCATTATTCCAGCGCCGATTTGAGCGGCAAGCGCATCTGTAAACAGGACCTGGTGAACGCGTTTGGACTGCCGGCGGAAGCCATGGACGCGCCTCTGATCGGCATCGTCTCGCGCTTCACCAGCCAGAAGGGCGCCGACCTGATCGCGGAGGCCGCCGACGGCCTGGTGGCCGAAGGTTATTATATGGTGGCGCTGGGCACCGGCGAGCCGCAATACGAGGAACTCTTCCAGGCGATCGCGGAGCGGCATCCTTCGCGCATCGCCGTGCGCATCGGATACGATAACCCGCTGGCGCATAAAATCGAGGCCGGCGCGGACCTGTTCCCGATGCCGAGCCGCTATGAGCCTTGCGGCTTGAACCAGATCTACAGCCTGAAATACGGCACCGTGCCGGTGGCGCGCGCGACCGGCGGGCTTGATGATACTATCGAACCTGGGACCGGTTTTAAGTTCTGGCACTACTCCGGAAGCGCGCTGGTGGGTGCTTTGCGGGCGGCGCGCGAGGCGTTTGCCGATGCGGAAGGCTGGCGGGCGATCATGCTGGCCGGCATGGCCAAGGACTTTTCCTGGAACGTCTCGGCCGCGGAGTATGCGCGGCTTTACGAGCGCTTGGGCGCCCGGGATTGAATCCGGCGCGCTCGAAATGGATCTAATTCTTAGAGGAGAGTAAAAGAACAAATGGCGGGTCAAAATACCCTAACCTTCACCGACGGAAGTTTCGACCAGGACGTTTTGCGTTCGGACGTGCCGGTTTTAGTGGATTTCTGGGCTGAGTGGTGCGGCCCTTGCCGGCAGATGGCGCCAACCATCGACTTGGTGGCCCAGGAATACGCCGGGAAGCTGAAAGTGGGCAAGCTGGACGTGGATTCCAACATCAACACGGCCGGGCGCTACAACATCCGCGGCATTCCGACCTTGTTGCTGTTCAAGGAAGGGCGCGTGGTCGAGCAGCGGGTGGGCGCGGTCGGCAAGTCGGAAGTTGTGCGGATGGTCGACGCGCACGTTGCGCAGACGCAGACCTCGCCAAGACCGTAAGGGAAGACAGGCCAGGAGGCCTGTCCTACAGGAGCACCCGCGCCTCTTGCAGATTTTCTTCGTGGTTCATTCCGATTTCTTCCTGGCACGGCACACAATAGCGGGCCCATGGCAGGGCCTGCAACCGCTTCGGTGGAATGGGCTGCTCGCAGGCCAGGCAAACGCCAAAATCCCCCGATTGCATGCGGTCCAGAGCTTCCTCCACCAGGCGAAGTTGCCCGTAATCCAGGCTGTTCAACCGCAGCGAGACGAATTCGTCATGCGAGAGCTGCGCCTGATCTTCTTCCGCTACCCGGCCCATTTTGGCCAGCGTATCGAACTTGACCCCCAGGCCGGAGACCACTTCTTCCCGTCTTTCGAGCAGCATCTGGCGATACGTCTCGGTTGAGTTTGACAGCACTGCGCCGTTTGTCCGTTTGTTCATGAGCTGGCACCTCCCTTGCCAACACGTCATTTCAGACCGTAAGCACTTTAAATGGTTTAGAGAAGATACCAAAGTTCTCGCTAAAATACAAGTTTTATTTCGGGAATGTTAACTTTAGCGCCGGAAGCCGTTTCCAGCCTCTCTATGCTTATTCTACAACCGAAGCAGCCCTCATCCGTCCTGAAGGCCATAGGTTATAGTGAAGCCAAAGGACATTTCGTTACAAAAGACGCGTGATCGTGCCCTGGCTGAGGCCAAGAACCGGGTATAAAGAGGGCACGCGATCCGCAGACATCGAGTACGCGCCCATGCCCGAGCCAAGACCAAATTCCGTCAAGTGCCTGAAACTTAGGGGCATTAGCTACACCGCCCGTCGAGGGAATGGCTTGTCAACACGGCCCTGGGAAGCTGTTCTCCTCATGGCGCGAGGTGGAGTACAATCCATTCCAGTATGAAGTCGGTCTTGACTCCTTTGGATTTTCTGGCCCGCAGCGCCTGGGTGTACCGGGATCGGATTGCCGTAGTGGATGGGGAGCGGCGATTCACTTACGCGGAGTTGAACGAGCGGGTGCATCGGCAGGCGAGCGCGCTGCGGGCTTTGGGCGTTGGGCCGGGCGATCGCGTGGCGGTGCTGGCGCCGAATAGCGCGGCGGCGCTGGAGGCGCACTTCGGCGTGCTGCTGGCGGGCGCGGTGTTGGTGATGTTGAATACGCGGCTGCAGGCGGGGGAACTGGCGTGGATCCTGAACCATTCGGGGGCGCGCGTGGCGATTGCAGATCCGCAGCTTGCGCACGGGTTGCCGCAGTCTGTCCACGCGATCACCGATTACGAAGGGTTTCTGGCGACGGGCGAGTGTCCCGCGGCGGGCATTCCGGAGCCCGAGGAGGACGGCTTCATCGCCATCAACTACACGAGCGGGACCACGGGGTTTCCGAAGGGCGTGATGTACACGCATCGGGGCGCCTATCTGAACGCGCTGGGCGAGGTGATGGAACACGGGCTGAGCAGCAGCTCGGTGTACCTGTGGACGCTGCCGATGTTTCACTGCAACGGCTGGTGCTTCCCGTGGGCGGTTACGGCGGCGGGCGCGCGGCACGTGTGCCTGCGGCAGGTGGAGCCGCAGAAGATCGTGGAGCTGATCCGCGCGGAAGGGGTGACGCATTTGTGCGGTGCGCCGGTGGTGGTGAGCACGCTGACACAGTATTGCGCAGCGCATGGCATCCGGTTTGAGGGCGGGCTGAAGATCGTGACGGCGGGCGCGCCGCCTCCGCCGGCGGTCATACGCGCGGCCGAGGAGATGGGCGCGGATCTGGCGCACGCCTACGGTCTGACGGAGACGTATGGGCCGCACACCATCTGCGCGTGGCATCCGGAGTGGGACGCGCTTCCGGGAGCGGAACGCGCGCAGCTTCGGGCGCGGCAAGGGGTGGCGTACACGGTGGCGGGCACGGATCTGCGCGTGGTGGACGGGGATATGCGAGACGTTCCGGCGGACGGCCAGACGATGGGCGAAGTGATCATGCGCGGCAATAACGTGATGCTGGGGTATTACAAGAATCCGCAAGCCACCGAGGAGGCGTTTCGCGGCGGATGGTTCCACTCGGGCGATATTGCGGTGATGCATCCGGATGGATACATCGAGGTGCGGGACCGGCAGAAGGACATCGTGATTTCGGGCGGCGAGAACATCTCGTCGATTGAGGTGGAGAAGGTGCTGGCGGAGCATCCGGCGGTGCTGGAGGCGGCGGTGGTGGCGGCGCCGGACGAGAAATGGGGCGAGGTGCCGAAGGCGTATATCGGACTGAAGCAGGGGCAGACGGCGACGGCCGAGGAACTGATCGAGTTCTGCCGCGCGCGGCTGGCGCATTTCAAGTGTCCGAAGCAGGTGGAGTTTGGCGTTTTGCCGCGGACGGTGACGGGGAAGGTGAGGAAGAATGAGTTGCGGGGGCGGACGGCGAACTGAAGTTCGCCGCTGCACGCTGAAGCGTGCGCCACTTACAATAAAAGGACCGATGCGAGCCTGGAACCGGGCAAAACTGTTGTGGGGATACCTGGCGCGGCGTGCGAAGCTGGCGGCGCTGCCGGTGGAGTACATCGTGGAGACCACGGCCAAGTGCAACCTGTATTGCCCGATGTGCCCGCGCGAGACGCACAAGCAGCCCAAGGCGGACATGTCCGGCGAGGTGTTCGAGCGGGTGGTGCGGGAATCCGGGTCGACGGCCGAGCACATGATGCTGATCGGGCTGGGCGAGCCGTTCATGGACCCGCGGATATTCGAGCGGATCGAGTTCTGCCACCGGCACAGCATCTCGACGCTGCTTTCGACGAACGGAACTTTTCTGGACGAGCGGGTGGCGGAGCGGGTGCTCGCATCGCCGCTGGAACAGATCACGCTGAGCTTCGACGGGGCGAGCAAGGAGAGTTTCGAATTCTATCGCAAGGGTGCGAAGTTCGAGAAGGTGCGCGATAATTTCGTGCGGTTCGCGGAGATGAAACACGCGCGCGGGTCGCGGCTGCAGGTGGTGGTGCAGATGGTGCGCATGGAGCGCAACGCGGGCGAGGTGGCGGAGTTCATGCGGTTCTGGCGCGGCGTGCCGGGCGTGGACCAGGTGCGCATCAAGGAAGACGAAACCAACATGATGCGTCCGGAGGCGGGGCACGCGGCGGAAGATTGGAAGCATCCTTGCCATTACTTGTGGCGCGGGCCGATGTACGTGAAACAGAACGGCGATATTTACCCGTGCTGCCAGAGTTACATGCTGGATGGCGCACCGCTGGGCAACATCGCGGACGAGGCGCTGGAGAGCATCTGGAATGGGGAGGAGATGCAGCGGATGCGCCGCGCACACACCAGCGGGCGGGCGGGCGAGATCGACGTTTGCGCGCGCTGCTGCACGACGATTCCGCATCCGGCGCTGGTGGCGGGCAGCCTGTTGTTCCATGGCAAGACGGTGCGCAGGTGGCTGCCGGCGATCGAGCGGCTGATCTATTTTTCGAAGCTGCCGGGGAAGTTGCTGCGTCCGCCCGCAGCGGCCGCGCCTAGGCAGGACCTTGTACAGATTCACGCGGCGCGGCACGAAAAGCCAGATCGGTGAGAGCGGGGGCTGGGGGCTGGTTAAGAGCGGCGGCTAGGGGCTGGGGGCTAGGGGCTGGGTGCGCGGGCTGTGGGCTCGGGGCTGGGGTCTGGTGAAGATCGAGGTCTGGGGACTGGTTAAGAGCGGGAGCTGGGGGCTGGGGACTCGGGGCCAGGAGTTGGGGCGCGCGTGCGGCGCGGGTTTTTTGCAGACGCTCGAGATCGCGCTGGGCGCGGGAGTAGGAACGCTCGATGCTGGCCTGGACTTGCGTGATTTGCGCTTGGAAACGCAGGGTCTTCGGTTCTAAGGGATCGAGGGTTTCGAGATACGCGTTGGCGTCGCGCTCCAGGCGTGTGAGCTTCCAATAGGCGATGGCCATGGCTTCGACCTGGATTTGTTCGGGCCGGTCGAGGGGATGCCAGGCGTTTTCCAGGTCGGTGCAGAGTTCGGTATAGGCTGCGTCCTTTCCGGGGCTCAGGTTGAGGCTGCGGGAGCGCAGTCCGTGGCGTACGGCGTTGTGGCGGACGGCGTCCTTCCCCGCTGGCGTGACTGGGCCTGTAGATTTTTCGGCGTTACGCCGGTTAGCGTCGATCTGTTGCTGAGTAGCCATGATTTTTTGACCAACAAAGCCAATTTTGGAAATTGCTCCGGGGCCGGACCCGCGCGCGGGGTTATGGCTGGCGCGAAATTGGTGGGGCGTGTCTCTCCACCCAATTTGAGATTAGCGCGGGAAATCGGGGGAACTTAGGGATTGAGCGGGCTTTGAGGGGATAAGTGGTCTGGTTTGAGTGATAGAAATATTTTCTCGATGTGTGATCGTCCTTGGGCTGCTTCCACAACGGGTATTAAGAGGACGCGCTGGCGCGCGATGGGCGGCGTGAAAGGCCGGGTCCGGAGGGCACGCAGGCCGGGGGCCCATAGGCGCTTACTCAGGCAACGCCGGGTGCGGTGGAGTGTGCTTCGCGCTGGAAGCTGCCGACCTTCCTGGTGCATGCCCTCGTCCCATTTTCGCCGCCGCTTCAACTGTCAGGCATGCGCGTTACGCTATTAAATGGATAACTTCAGGATGTGCCGTGACTCAGGACTTAACCGCCGCCGACGACAGGCTAGGGCCAGGTCACTTCCACACGCCGCCGGTCTCATGGCCAAGCGCCACGTCAGGTTATTCATAGGTGCCGTGGGCAGAGCCTGTGCCCCCGCCATGAGCGCCCGACGTGAAAGTCAGTTCGAAAGCGCTGCCGACGGCAGGTTCACGATGCGCCAGCGAACGGCGGTTAGCCACGGCCGGGGGGCGCTGACCGTGGCTAACCGCTCCCGCCGGACCAACGATTGCACGGCACAACCGGGTCCGCGTGCCGGGCTTACGGCGTGCGCAGGAAGCCGTGGTTCACGTTGTTCGCGTCAACGTACCATCCCGCGACCGCCCCGCCGAGTTGTTGCCCGCGCCCCAGGTGCCCTGGCCCGCGCCGGCACCGGCACCTGGAGCATCGATGGTGGTGAAAGTGCCGTCGGGAGCGCGCTGGAAGCCGTGAGCTACGCTGTTCGCGTCGACGTAGTATCCCCCAATCGCCCCCTCGGGGTTGATGCTTTCGGCGACGGTACCCTGGCCGGAGCCCTGGCCCGCGGCCGGAGCGTCAAAGGTGGTGAAACTACCGTCGGGGGTGCGCAGGAAGCCGTGATTTACGCTGTTCGTGTCGATGTACCATCCAGTAATCGCTCCCTCTGGGTTGATTGCAACGGAGAGGGTGCCCTGGTACTGGCCCGTGCCCGCGCCGGGAGCTTCAAACGTGGTGAAACTACCGTCGGGGGTGCGCAGGAAGCCGTGATTGACACTGTTCGTGTCATAGTATGGTGACGCGAGCGTACCCTCCGGGTTCAGCCCATAGAACGTTGAGGTGTCCGTGCCTTGGTAGGCGCCCGTGCCCGCGCCCGGAGCCTCGAAGGTGGTAAATCTGCCGTCAGGAGCGCGCAGAAAACCGTGACCCACGTTGCTCGCGTCCGCGTAGTATCCCGCGATCGTGCCCGCCGAGTTAATTTCCCCGGCAAAGGTGCCCTGGCCGGCACCGACGCCCGCGCCCGGAGCTTCAAACGTGGTGAATCTGCCGCCGGGAGAGCGCAGGAAGCCGTGAGCCTCGCCGCTCGCGTCCCAGTAAAATCCTGCGATCGCCCCCTCCGGGTTAAGGCCGAGGGCGATGGTGCAGGTGGACCCCTTAGGGTCAAACGTGGTGGTCGTGCCGTATCGGTCGCGCAGGAAACCGTGGCACACGTTGTTCGCGTCGTAGTACCACCCCATGATCGCGCCCCATTGGTCAATGCCGTTGCTTATGGTGCCCTGGCCGGCGCCTGTGCCTGCGCCCGGAACATCGAACGGGATGAGGTTAGGCTTATTCAGTTGCGCCGCGGCGGGCAGAGCCAGGCTCGCCGCGAGCAGCGTCAAGCCGAGAAACCTCGTTTGCTTTGTGATTTTCATACCCTTTTGTCTCCTCAAGCTGTGTGTCGATCGACCGCGCCAAGCTGAATCACGCCCCAGGCGCGACCGTACCATCCAACTTTCCACCACGAGGGCCGTTTCCGTCGATGGTCTGGGTGTACTCTGTTAGTTGAATATTTCTCTCCGCGTAAGTGGATGTAAAATCTTACGCTTGCGGCCTGACCTAACAAGCGCACATTATTCTGACCGGATGCTCGCCCGTAGATTCCGTGCCGCGGGAAAAGGTGATACATTCTGTTTGTCCCTAGGCGCAAGGCGATGAACGGACCCACCAAACGCGTTCGCCTGATCCGCTTTTCGGTTTTCGAGCTCGACCTGGACTCAGGCGAATTGTTCAAGCAGGGGCGCAAGGTCAAGCTGCAAGGTCAGCCGTTTGACCTGCTGGTTGCGTTGCTGGAACGGCCCGGCGAGGTCGTAACCCGCGAGGAACTCCAGCAAAAAATCTGGCCCTCCGACACGGTCGTGGACTTCGACCCGGGCCTGAACAGAGCCATCAATAAGGTCCGCGAGGCTTTGGGAGATTTGGCGGAAAGTCCTCATTTCATCGAAACTGTTCCGCGTCGGGGTTACCGGTTCATAGGTGCGATTCAGGCGGAGAACGGTCCGGAGGCCGCGGAAGCGGAGCCCCCCGGGCCGGAGCCGGCGTTGGGTGCGACCGGGACGGGAAGCGTTCCCGACTCGAGCCAGGCGTCCTCTGTGTCCGGCGTTGCCCCGCAACTCGCCCATCGCTGGTGGCTGTGGCTTTATGCGGCCGGCGCATTGGGGGTGGCCGGCGCGGTTCTATTGTGGCTCAGCCGACCGCTGCCGCCCCCGCGCGTAACGGCCACGGTTCAGATCACCAACGATGGCCTGGCAAAGGACTGGCCGCCAGTGCTTACCGATGGCGCGCGGGTGATCTTCAACTCGGCTTCAGATGTGGTCTGGATCCCCACCCCTTATCAGGTATCGGTGAAAGGAGGTGAAACGGTCGCCCTGCCGCTGCCGGTTAAGCGTGCCTTCGTGGCTGATATTTCTTCGGACCGCACGGAGTTGTTGCTATGCCGCATGGCGGAGAGAGGTGGCGATCCTTGTGAGCTTTGGGTCGCGCCATTAGTGGGCGGCGCCGCGCGTCGACTGGGCGATCTTCTTGCAACAGACGCTGCGGCGGCGTGGTCCCCGGATGGTCAACAAGTGGTTTATGCGAGGGACGGAGAGTTGCACATCGCACGCAGCGACGGGACGGAAGTCCGCAAGCTGGCAAAGCTCGCTGGTGCGCCTAGTTGTGTGCGGTGGTCGCCCGACGGGAACAGAGTGCGCTTCTCTGTGAATCGCAGCGGGGTTTGGTCTCTTTGGGAAGCACGGATTGACGGAAACCTAGCGTATCCTCTGTTTCCCGGCTGGAAACAGTCATCGAACGTGAGCTGCGGTACCTGGACACCAGACGGCAAGTACTTTGTTTTCGAGGTGGGCACCGGTGGGAACTTTAACCTCTGGGCCCTCCGCGAGAAGGCGGGATGGTTCCAGCGGGTCGAGCGTGGGCCGTTCCAATTGACCAACGGGCCGATGGCGACGTATCACGCGGTCTCCAGCGCCGATGGCAAGCGCCTCTTTGTCGTTGGCAACCAGGACCGCAATGAGTTTCTCCGTTATGATCTGAAATCCGGCCAGTTCGCTCCCGCATTCGGTGGGATATCGGGGACTGAGCTCGAATTCTCCAAGGACGGGAAATGGGTTGCGTACACTTCGGTGCCGGATGGATCGCTTTGGCGCAGCGCTGTGGACGGTAGCTAGCGCCTGCAGCTTACTTCACCTCCCATTAACACGAGCCTGCCTCGCTGGTCTCCGGATGGGAAGCAGATTGCATTCCTCGAGTGTTGCGCGGGGAGCCCGGACAGGATCTACGTCGTTTCCTTCGACGGCGGCGCGCCAACGCAGATAACCCACGGAGAGAGCGGGATGACGGGCGACTGGGACCCGACTTGGTCGCCGGACGGAGCGTCGCTGGCTTTCGGTTGTGCGAATTGCGGACCGGCCAGCGCGGCCTCCATTCATGTGGTGGACCTGAAGACGGGTCGCGTCTCAGCCCTGCCGGGATCGGAGGGGATCTGGTCTCCGCGCTGGTCGCCGGATGGACGCTTCATTGCGGGCGTCTCCACGTCTGGCGCGAAGGTCGTGCTCTACGATTTTAGGACGCAGAAGCAGTCCCAGCTTTCCAGCGTGACGGGTGGTTATCCAAGCTGGTCCGGGGACGGTGAATTCCTGTTCTATCGGACCGTCGGTGACGATGCTTCCTGGTGGAGGGTGCGAATCCGCGACCGGAAAACGGAGCGCATCGCGTTCCCGAAAAACATGCGGCTAACTTTGTGGTTCGCACCGGCTCCCAACAATTCGCTCATCACAGCGCGCGAGGTCGGCACCGACGAGATCTTTGCGCTCGATTGGGATGCGCCATGATCCAACTCCTGGTGCCTGTCGTTCAGGGATCGGCATCTGCGCCGGCCTCTTGCGAACCCAGCTCACGCAGGATCGCCGCCGCCCCCAGCTCGTTCGGTATCGGGAAGATCAACCCGCGAGGCTCAGCCAATAGTGTTGATTACAGCCCTTCGCACCGGCAGTCGCGATGGATCCTCGCTGACGCCGTAGTGTTAGAGCAAAGTCGCTCAACTCCAGGATGGTCGGGCACTCGGAAGTTATCGGCCCGGAGCAACTGCGCCACGGGCCTGCAGGGCACATGGCTGCGCAGTCGGCGTGTCGCCGGCGCGTTCATCGAAATGCGGATCGATCTTTCAAGATGATCACCGAGCTACCGGTTTTTGGCGCGCAGGATACCTTCAGCGCGCTGGGCCGTCTCCTGGACCAGGAATCCCATTTTGGGATGGGTAGGTTCCAGGTCGGGGTGCACACCGGCTTCTGCGAGGGCTTCGCTGGTGGTGGGGCCGATGGAGGCGACCACCATGGTGCGCAAGGCCGATAGCACGGCGCCTTCGATACCGGCTTCGGCGGCGATGCGCAGGAGGTGCTCGATCTGGATGGAAGTGGTGAAGAGCGCCACTTGCAGTTCGCCGGCAGCCAGGCGGCGGGCGGCGGCGCGGAGGGGTTCGGTGTCTTCGGGCAGGTCCCACTGGTAAACGCGCACGGTGGCGACTTCGGCGCCGCGCTGGCGCAGGGCAGCGAGCAACCCGGCGTTGGGGCGCCCGTATTCCTGGACAGCGATGCGGCGCTCGGGGCGATCGCGGATGGCGGCGAGCAGCTCGCGCCAGGTATTCGGCTCGGGCACGGCGATCGAGACGGGCACATCGAGTCCGCGCAGGACGGCGGCGGGCTTGGGTCCGCGGGCGACGACGGTGATACGGCGCAGGGCCTCGGGAAAGCGCTCCGGCGGATAGCGCGTGGAGAGCGCCTGATGGAGCAGGCGGGTGCCCACGCCGGTGAGCAGGATCATCATGTCGAACTCGCCGGCGAAGAGGCGCTCGGCGAACTGGAAGGCCGCCTCGTTCCGCTCCAGGGGCGCTTCGCGCATGGACGGGGCCAGCACGGGCTCGCCTCCCTGTTTGCGAATCAGCCCGGCGATCTCGGCGGAGCGGCGGCTCTCCAGAGACAGGACGTTCATTCCGGCGAATGGCATAAGCGGATCTTTCAGGGACGCGCAGGAGGGAGGCGGCCGGCGCGGCGGATTTCGAGCAGCAGGACTGCGCCCTGGGCCAGTTCTTTCAGCTTGTCCGCTTGTTCCGGGGTGAGTTCGCGGGGCTTGCGATCGATGACGCAGAGGGTGCCCAGCGCGAGGCGCTCGGGCGAAAGCAGCGGCATGCCGGCGTAGAATCGCAGGTGAGGTTTCTGGGTCACCAGGGGGTTATGCGAGAAGCGCTCGTCGGCGAGCAGATCCTGGGCTACGTATAGTTTGTCCTGGCAGATGGCGTAAGCGCAGAAGGAAGTATCGCGCGGAATCTCGCGAAACTCCAGCCCGGTCGACGACTTGAACCAGGCGCGGTCGCGATCGACGAAGGTGAGCAGGCTGATGGGGGTCTGACAGATCTCGGCGGCCCGCTGGGTGATCTCGTCGAAGGCGGGTTCGGCGGCGGTGTCGAGCACGCTATACTGCCGCAACAGTTCCAGGCGGGTGTGCTCGTTGAACGGGATGGGAGGCTTCATCACCTTCGTATGAGGATGACTGTAGCAGATTTGACTTGGCGCCGCGCGAATTGAAGCCCGCATTCCTCCCGACGCGCTGGCGATGGTCAAGCGCGCAGCGGAGATGCAGGGCCGCAGTCTGAGCGATTTCGTGGTTACCGCCGCACGGGAGGCCGCGCGCAGAACCCTGGATGAAGCTCATGTCATCCGGTTGTCGCTGCAGGACCAGCAACGATTCGTCGATCTGCTGCTGAACCCGCCGGCTCTTGCGCCCGCCATGAAACGCGCCAAGAGGGCCCATTCCCGCTTGATCGCGCCGTCACAATGACCGCTCCGTTCGTCGTGGAGCGGCTGGCGCCCGAGCACGATCGCACGCAGTTTGTCTGCGGAGTCGATGCGCTGGATCGATATCTTCGGCACCAAGCGGGCCAGGAGGTGCGCCGCCGCGTCACGAGCTGTTTGGTAGCCCGCGACGTCACAACCGGCAGGATTGCCGGATACTACACGCTGGCTGCCAGCGGCATTCCGCTTGCCGATATGCCGGGCCCACTTGCGAAACGTCTGCTGCGCTATCCTTCAGTTCCTGTGGCGCGCCTGGGCCGGCTAGCCGTCGCGCTTGCCTATCGGGGCTTCAAGCTTGGAGCCGCCCTGTTGTGGGATGCCGTAGACCGCGCGGCACGGTCCGAGGTTGCCGTTTATGCGCTCGTGGCGGATGCCAAAGACAAGCAGGCGGAGAGATTCTATCGGCATCACGGCTTTATCGCCTTCGCCAGCGCGCGAGGAAGACTTTGATTTTGCCTTTGAAGCTTGGTGGGAACCAGAGGACAGGCCGGGAGGCCTGTCCTACCTAGCGGCCGAGTTCCACGTCCGGATCCACTACGAGCCACGCCAGGGACCCGGCGGCGCAGAGGGCGGCGGCCACCAGGAAGGAGGCCGTCCAACTGAATTGGTGGGCGATCCGCGGGGTTAACGAAGCGGTGACGATGCCGCCAATCTGGCCGCCCATATTCATCACGCCGGACACCGAACCGGCGGATGCGCCGGCCATGTCGGCGGTGACGGACCAGAAGGAGCTTTGCGAGAGATACAATGCGCCCGCGCCGCCCGCGAGCACGACGCTGGCCAGGCGCGCGCTCGCCACCTGGGTTCCCGAGGCGATGAAGACCGCCGCCAGCGCGATGCCAGCCACGGCGACGCCGCAGCGGCCTATGCGGTTGCCGTAGCGCCGCGTGAGGATATCGCTGATGCGGCCGCCCAGCGTGGAGCCGATGGCCATGGCGATGAACGGCAGCATGGAGTAGTAAGAGCTGGATTTGAGATCCAGGCCGCGCACTTTGCTGAGGTACATGAAGAACCAGGCGAAGAAGATCCAGGCGGCGTAGCCGTAAGTGAAGTAGCTGAAGGCGATGGCCAGGACATCTTTGCTGCCAAAGATGGTGCGCCAGGGCAGCGGCTTGCCGATTTCGAGTTCGGCGGGCGGTTCGGGCAAGCCTTGCTCGATGAGCGCGATCTCTTGCGGCGCGACCCAGGGGTGGTCCTCGGGCCTGTCGCGGGCGAGCCAATACCAGGCGGCGCCGGCCGCGAGGCCGATGACCGCGCTGATCCAGAACGACGCGCGCCATCCGTAATGCAAAACGATATAGGTGACCAGCGGCGGGGTGATGCCGGCGCCCGCGCCTACGCCGGCGAAGATGATCCCGTTGGCCAGGCCGCGCTCACGGGAGGGGATCCAATTGGCGACCAACCGGTTGGAAGCGGGAAAGAGCACGGCTTCGCCCGCGCCGAGCGAGAAGCGCACGGCGAGCAGCACCAGAAACAGGCTAGCCATGGATGCCGAAACCATGGCGGTGAGGGCGGTGAAGACGCCCCACCAAAGCGTGCCGAGCGTGAGGATGAGGCGGGGTCCGAAGCGATCGGCGAGGCGGCCGGCGGGCGCTTGAAACAGCGCGTATCCCACGAGGAAAGCGCTGAACACGTTGCCGAGCTGCAGGTCGTCGATGTGAAACTCGCGCTGGATGAAGCTGCCGGCGACGGAGATGTTGACGCGGTCCAGGAAGGAGATGGCGCTGATGGCGAACATCCAGAAGATGAGGAGCCAGCGGATGGGCATAGGAAATAATAATGATACTCGCTGGGGATGGAGGGCTGTGGAGAGTGGGTGCTGGAGGGCCCGCTGCACCGTCGAAAACCACCGTAACTGTGAAGGCGCCGCTCGAAGCGGGGCTGAAGCCCCGCGCCGGCTAAAGCCCGCCCTCCGATTGTGCAGCGCAGGGCCCTGCCGGCCCGGGCGATCTCGGCTCCGGCGCTGACGCCGGTGATGCAATGGATCGGAATGTTGTTTTGTTCGAGGACGCTGAGCACGCCGATGTGCGCCATGCCGCGCGCGAACCCTCCGCCCAGCGCCAGTCCAAGGCGCATGGGAGCGGGGACCGCGGCCGCGAACTCGTCTGCGGGCGGACGCGGCCGGCGGCCGAAGGCCGGCTTCCAACTGTTCCAGGCGATCTTCACCGCCCTCTCCTGCCCTTCACTCCGGATGAACTACCATTATCTTAAATGCGCATTCATTCCGCCAACTGCGAATTGGAGGGCGGGCAATCTTGCCCTGGGGTCCCCCTCTGCGGGACGGCTTTCAGCCGGCTCTCCCTCGCGCTGTTCCTTTGCCTGTTCCCGCTCGCGCCCGCTTTTGCGCAGGCGCCGTTTTCCGGCACGCCGGCGATCGAGCAATCGCTGGAGAAGCTGACGGTGCTGGGCAGCGTGCTGATGATCGCCGCACACCCCGACGACGAGAATACCGCGATCCTGGCCTACTACGCGCGCGGCCGCCACATGCGCACGGGGTATCTGTCGCTGACGCGCGGCGAAGGCGGGCAGAACCTGATCGGTCCCGAGCAGGGCGACTTGCTGGGGCTGATTCGCTCGCACGAATTGCTGGCGGCCCGGCGCATCGATGGCGCGGAGCAATTCTTCACGCGCGCCATCGACTTCGGATATTCGAAAACGCCGGAAGAGACTTTAGCCAAATGGGGGCGCGAGCGCATCCTTTCCGACGTGGTGTGGGTGATTCGCCGGTTCCGTCCGGATGTGGTAATCCTGCGTTTCTCGGGCACGCCGAGGGACGGGCACGGGCAGCACCAGGTGTCGGCCATTCTGGGCAAGGAGGCGTTCTTTGCGGCGGGCGATCCTGGCCGTTTTCCGGAGCAACTGAAATTCGTGGAGCCGTGGAAGGCGCGGCGGCTGCTGTTCAACACATTCAGCTTCACGCGCGAGCAGGAGAAGGACGCGGCGGCGACTCCGGGACGCATCGAAGTGGATACGGGCGCGTACAATCCGGTGCTGGGCGTTTCGTACAGCCAGATCGCGGGGATGAGCCGCAGCATGCATCGCAGCCAGGGCATGGGAGCGTCGCAGCGGCCGGGGCCGTCGCGGCAATTCCTGGTGCCGGTGGCACCCGATGCGAGTGAAAAAGCCGCGCCGGCCAAAGACACTTTCGACGGCATCGATACCACGTGGGAGCGCGTACCGGGCGGGGCGGAGATCGGGCGCATTCTGGCCGAAGCGGTGCGCACGTTCGAGCCGGATCATCCGGAGCGCACGATTCCGCTGCTGCTTAAAGCGCACGCGCCGATCGCCGCGATGGCCACGACCGATGCCCCGTGGGCGCGCGACAAGCTGGTCGAGCTGAACGAGGCGATCGCGCTATGCGCGGGATTGTGGCTGGATGCGAACACGGACAACTACGCCGTGGCGCCGGGCGCAACCGTCGAAGTGGGATACACGGCGCTGAATCGCTCGGCGTTTCCGATGACGCTCGACAGCCTGACGTTGGAGGGCATGGGCGGCGAGTCGCGCACGGATGCCAATCATGCCGCGCTCGCGCCGAACCAGCCGGTGAATGCGCAGCTCAAGTACGCGGTCCCCGCCGATCAGCCCTATTCGCAGCCCTTCTGGTTGCGGGAGCCGAAGCAGGGCGATACGTACACCATCTCCGACCAGCGACTGGTCGGCCTGCCCGACGATCCGCCGCTGCTGAATCTGCGCTTCGGGATCGAAGCCGGCGGCGTGGCGTTCGATCTGGTTCGGCCGGTTCGCCACCGCTATGTCGATCGCGTGGATGGCGAGCAGACGCGGGCGCTGACGGTGGTGCCGCCGGTGGCGCTGAACTTGCCGCAGGATGTGGTGCTGTTTCCCAACGGCAACGCGCGCAAAGTGGAGATCGAGGTGCGCGCGAATGTGCCGAAGGTGGCGGGCGATGTGCGTCTCGCGCTGGATGCGGGATGGAGCGCGGAGCCGGCGTCACGGGCGTTCGAGCAGGCGCAAGCGGGCCAACAGCAGCCGCTGACCTTTGAGGTGACTCCGGCACGGGGGCCGGATCCGCCGGCGTGGCTGCGAGGTGCAGCGCGCGTGGGCGGCCGCGAGATCGGCGTGGGCATGCAGGTGATCTCGCATCCGCCGCTGCCGCCGTTGACGGTGTTCCCGCCGGCGGTGGTGAAGCTGGTGCGGGCGGATGTGCGCGTTACGGCGCGGAAGGTCGGCTACGCGATGGGCGCGGGAGACGAGATGCCGGATGCCATTCGCCAGCTCGGCTGCGAAGTGACGCTGCTGACGGCTTCCGATCTGGAGCAGCGCGACCTCTCGGAATTCGACGCCATCGTAACCGGCGTGCGGGCCTATAACACGCGCGCGGATCTTCGAATGAACTTGCCGCGGCTGCTGGACTATGTACGCAATGGCGGCAAGCTGATCGACCAGTACAACGTGACGGACGGCAATCTGGTGCCGATGGGCCCCTATCCGTTCAAGGTGGGACACGACCGTGTCACGGTGGAGGAAGCGCCGGTGACGTTTACGAATCCGGGGAACCCGCTCCTGAGCACGCCGAACGAGATTACGCAGAAGGACTTCGAAGGGTGGATCCAGGAGCGCGGGCTGTACTTCGCTTCGGAGTGGGATGCGCGGTATCAGACGGTGCTCGAATCGCACGATCCGGGCGAGAAGCCGCTGGCCGGCGGGATGCTGTACGCGCGCTATGGGAAGGGCGTGTACATCTTTAGCGGGTATGCGTGGTTTCGGGAATTGCCGGCTGGGGTGGCGGGGGCGTACCGGTTATTTGCGAATATGCTGAGTGCGCAGTGAGGCACTGAGTGGCGCACGCTGCAACGCGCCGCCGTGGGCTTCAGCCCACGGGCTAAAGTCCGCCCTCTAACGCGCCGCTGGCGTGTTCCGGTTCCTCGAGCGACTTGAGCAGCGTCTCTATGTTCGCTTTCACTTCGATCACCGTGGCTTGGTTGCGTTCGAAGGCGGCGATCAGCACGCGTGTCGACTTACTCGACTTACTCGCCGGGCCCATGAAAATGTAGGTCGCCTCCGCATTGCGCCGGGAATGCACGCGCACCAGGGGATGCAGGTTCGAGCCGGACAGCGTATCCATGAAACGGTCCCGTTCGCGCCATTCGCCAGGATCCGCCGCGGACTTCGGATCTTCGAAAACCGCCAGCTTGAAGTTGCCGGCGCCCTCCGGACGCGCCACTTTCACGAAGAGATTCGCGACGCCCAAAAAAGGAACATGCACGGGCCGCGTCCCGTAGCGGGATGCGATGGCCTTCACGATGCGATCGAACTCCGCATCGCCGCCGAAGGCCGCGCCCGATGCCATCAGTGCCATCAGCACCGCCGCCAATGCCCGCGCTTTCATCGTGCCTCCTTCCGGGCGCCGGATCTCTCGAACCGTGGGATGCCGAACTCGCCGCCCAAATCCACCAGTTTCTCGGGGTCGAGTGTACCGACGATATTGACGATGGTCAGCTCTTTTGGCTCGGCGGCGATCACCACGATGCCTCCCAGGTGTCCGTTGCCGCCGTCCTTGAAATACACGTCCACATTGTCGCCGTGTTTGGACCTCACGCCGACCAGGCGTCCCCATGCCGGGCTCTGCAACTGGCTGCGCACAGCCTCTACATCGGCCATGCTGTATTCGCCTTCCTGCGAGAATTGGAAGCTCCTCACGTAGATGGCGTCCAGCCCGGCAACCAGTTTGCCGACATCCGCCGCGTCATCGTCTTTATCGTGGAGGAATCTGCTGGCAAGCTGCAGCATGGATTTGTCCATGGTGACCGATACGGTTTCTTCCGCCTTGCCGGCCAGCGCCTCCAGATTGACCGGCAGCTTGATTTCCTGCGCCCACGCCGGGAGCATGGCTGCCGCTAATGCGAGACTTGCGATTTTCATTGTGTTTTCCGCCTCGCTAGCAAATACGAACAATGCATGCCGCGGGGAGGCATTATTTATTGAGTCTCGTAGAATACGGCGACAGATCGAATGGGCGCACCTTGCGAGGCTACGTTCCCGGACCGAAGGTCACGGGACGATCTTCAGCGATTCATTGTGGGACAGGACTCCACTCTAAACACAGCGTCTTAAGTTAGTGCGCATAGGCGGCGCAGAGTTTCGCTGGCGTCCGTCCATTTGTTGAACTGTTCCTCAACCGCCGTGATGACGTCCTCCAATGCATTGAAGTAGCGATTG
>Ga0181536_10000091_pt1 | contig 95482 bp, 81 predicted proteins | sample PEATcosm2014_Bin_41_FD_121105 | JGI IMG/M metagenome (GOLD analysis project Ga0181536, IMG submission 121105) | Peatland microbial communities from MTU Mesocosm Facility, Houghton, MI, USA - PEATcosm2014_Bin17_60_metaG | ecosystem: Environmental > Terrestrial > Soil > Wetlands > Peat | place... | reverse complement strand
GAAACCGCTCCCTGACGGTCGCGGCTCGGTAACAGTCGCGATGATTTCGCAAGGCTTACCGAGCCGCGACCGTCAGGGAGCGGTTTCCGTCAATCAGCAATCCCCAAAACGGTTAAGCACCCCCCAACCCCTAGCACCCAACTCAGCACCCTCCTCCCATACTAAACTAAAGAAACCGTGGGCACTCTCATCGAAACCGGCCTCCTGGCCAAAACCAAAGCCGCGCGCGCCGCGCTGGACGCCTGGACGCGCGAGATCGTCCAGTGGCACTTCAATCCCGAAACCGGCTGCCCGTTCTGGCTGGACTACGCCGCCAAGCTCGACTGGGATCCCCGCGCCGAAATCCGCGGTTACGACGACCTGGACCGCTTCGGCTTCTTCCAGGACGAGTGGCTGCGTGGCGGACCTGTCCGCCGTTGGGTGCCCAAAGCCTACGCAGGCCGGCCCGTCTACGTCTTCGAGACCGGCGGCAGCACGGGCGTGCCGAAGTCGCGCATCTCGATCGACGATTTCCGCATCGACTACGAAGCCTTCAGCGCCACTCTGCCGGACGACGCTTTCCCGCCCGGCTCCGACTGGCTGATGCTCGGTCCCAGCGGCCCGCGCCGCCTGCGCCTGGCCGTCGAGCACCTCGCGCAATTCCGCGGCGGTATCTGCTTCATGACGGATCTCGATCCGCGCTGGGTCGTCAAGCTGATCAAGCGCGGGAAAATCGAAGAGGCGGAGGCCTACAAACAGCACGTCGTCGAACAAGGTCTCACGCTGTTGCGCGCGCACGACAATATCCGCTCGATGTTCACCACGCCCAAGCTGCTCGAAGCCCTGTGCGAGAAGGTTTCGCTCGCCAAAATGGGCATCCGCGGTGTCTTCTGCGGCGGCACCGAGATGACCCCGCAGTTCCATCGTTTCGCCGTGGAGGAATTGCTCGACGGCGTCTACTTCGCGCCCACTTACGGCAACACGCTCATGGGACTGGCGGTCCACAAACCGCGCCTCGCCGAAGACAATTACGCCATCATTTATTACCCGCCCGCCCCGCGCGCCATGATCGAAGTGGTCGATCCCGACAATCCCACCCGCGTGGTCGGCTACGGCAAAACCGGCCGCGTCCGCCTCACTACCCTGACGCGCGAGTTCTTCATGCCCCGCTTTTTGGAGCGAGACGAGGCGGAGCGGGAACCGTCATATACAGAGTACCCGTGGGATGGCGTGCGCAACGTGCGGCCGTTTTCCCGATTTAAGAAGACCGTGGTCGAGGGCGTTTACTAGAATGGAGGGCGGGCAATCCTGCCCGCAGCCGGCTTTCAGCCGGCTCTGGCTGCTCTCGAAGGATAAGAATTGATGGAACAGGCAGTGCACATCCCGCTGTTGCGGCGCGGCCGGCCGTACCGCAGCCTCGATGCCGTGCGTACGCCCCACTACCGCACCGGCGAACCCTTCGTCGAAATCAGCCAGGCGAACGTAGGCCTGATCCGCCGCGATCTGCTCGATCGGGATATGCCGCGCGCGCTTCTGGCGGGCTTCGCCTCGCAGGAACTGTTCCGCATGTGCGCCCGCGCCGCGGACCTGTTTGCCGCGTCTCCGCTTCCGCTCGGCGACACCACCCAATCGCCCGAAGATTACGTCCACCAGGTTTCCGCAACAACCGGCCTGCCGCACGTGATGGTGCGCCGCAACATGCACAAGATCCGCACCGTGCTGGCCGAGATGGAAGCGGTAGTCAACGGCCTCACCCGCAACCTGGATTTGCGCGTGCTCGACGCCGGCCACGCCGAGGGCCTGAGCTACTTCCCGCGCGGCGAGTCGCTCGGCGTAGTGCTGCCCAGCAACTCGCCCGGTGTGCATTCGCTATGGGCGCCGGCGTTCGCGTTGAAGACCCCTCTGGTGCTGAAGCCCGGCGCAGCCGAGCCCTGGACGCCATACCGCATCATTCAGGCGCTGATCCACGCGGGCGCGCCGCCCGAAGCGTTCGGATACTACCCGGCCGATCACGCGGGTGCGGCCGAGATCCTGCGCCGCTGCGGCCGCGGCATGGTGTTCGGCGACGTATCGTCCACGCGGCCCTGGCAGGGCGATCCACGCATCGAGGTGCACGGCCCGGGCTACAGCAAAATCGTAATCGGCGAAGATTGCGCAGGCGATTGGGAGCAGTACCTCGACGTGATGGTTTCCTCCATCCTGGAGAACTCCGGTCGCTCCTGCATCAACGCGTCGGGCGTGTGGGCGCCGTCGCACGCGGCTGAGATCGCCGAGGCGCTGGCCGCGCGACTGGCCACCGTCGCGCCGCGCGACGAAGCCGACGAACAGGCGCAGATTGCGCCCTTCGCGAATGCGGCGCTGGCCGAGCGCATCTCGCAAACCATCGATGGCGAACTGGATGAGGCCGCCGCGCGCGACGTCACCGCGTCGTATCGCGAAGGCCCGCGCCTCGCGACCTTCCAAGGCTGCGCTTACCTGCTGCCTACCATTGTCTTGTGCGATTCGCCCGCGCATCCGCTGGCCAACCGCGAATTCCTCTTCCCCTTCGCCAGCGTAGTGCCGGTCAGCCAGGACGCCATCCCGCGCGCCCTCGGTCCGAGCTTGGTCGTGACCGCCATCACGCACGACCGCAAGCTGATCGCGCGGCTGCTCGCATCCCCCGATGTGGGCCGCTTAAACCGGGGCGCCATCCCGACGCAACGCATCAGTTGGGATCAGCCGCACGAAGGCAACCTGTTCGACCATCTCTACGCCCGCCGCGCCTTTCAGGTCGAGGAGGGCGGGCTTCAGCCCGCGCCGGGCTTTAGCCCGGCAGGCAACCCATGAAAATCCTGGCCTTCACCGCCGGCGCCGCGCAAATGTACTGCGGAAGCTGCATCCGCGACAACGCCCTGGCCGCCGAGTTGAAGAGCCAGGGGCACGACATCATCCTGCTTCCTGTTTATACGCCAACCCTCACCGACGAGACCAACGTGGCCGCGCACAAGGTCTTCTTCGGAGGCATCAGCGTGTATCTCGAGCAGCACTCCGGCCTTTTCCGTAACACACCGTGGCTGCTCGACCGCCTGTGGGATTCCGAGTGGGCGCTGAAGCTCGCCGCGCGCCGCTCCATTCCAGTGAACCCGCGCCTGCTGGGCGAGATGGCCGTCTCCATGCTGCGCGGCGAAGACGGGCGGCAGCGCAAAGAGATCCACAAGCTCGCGGCCTGGCTGCGCAGCGAGCCGGTGCCCGACATCGTGACGTTGCCGAATTCGCTGCTGATCGGCCTCGCGCAGCCCATCCGCGAAGCCGTGGGCCGCCCGATCTGCTGCACGCTGCAGGGCGAAGACCTGTTCCTCAGCCAGCTTCCCGAACCCTACCGCGCGCAGTCGCTCGATCTGATCCGGGCTAACATCGCACACGTGGATGGCTTCGCCGCGGTCAGCGAATACTATGCGGGCCACATGTGCCGCTACCTGGGCATCCCCGAACGCAAGATGCACGTGGTCCCCCTCGGCGTCAATCTGAAGGGATACGCCGCCACGCTGAAGCTGCACAGCAATTGTTTCACCGTGGGGTACTTCGCGCGCGTCGCGCCGGAGAAGGGCTTGCACCTTCTAGCCGACGCATACGTGAAACTGCGGCGCGAGACCGATTTCGGCGGCAGCGCCCTGGAAGTCGCCGGCTATCTGGCGCCGGAACACCGCACCTATCTGCACGGCATCGAGCGGCGCATCAAGGCGGCGGGTCTCGATCACGAGTTCCGCTATCGCGGCGCGCTCGACCGGCCGCACAAAATCGATTTCCTGCGCAACCTCGACGTGCTATCGGTCCCCGCCACCTACGACGAGCCGAAGGGCTTGTTCCTGCTAGAGGCGATGGCCAACGGCGTGCCGGTGGTCGAGCCTCGCAGGGGTGGTCTTACGGAAATCGTGGAGAAGACCGGCGGTGGTATTCTGGTGGAACCGGACGACACGGCCAGTCTGGCACACGGGATCTTCTCGCTCTGGAAGGATCCCGCTCTCCTGGAGCGGCTGGGAAAGTGCGGCGTGGAAGGTGTCCGCGAGCACTACAGCGCCGCGCGTATGGCCGCGCTCGCGCTCGACGTGTACGGAGCCATCGCCATGGGCACCCTCGAAAACACCCGCTAAGGTGTTCATAGCATGATATCGTGGCCGTGCGGCGGGCTCCCCGGCCGAGATTGGCCGCGTGGAAAGGGAGCGGCTGCTGCGAACACGCAAGACACGTCATCTGACGCTCCGATCCTAAGTCGAATCGTGCAAGTTCGCAGGGCTGCAGGCCTTGGGTCGTGCCAGCACGATCAGTTCGCCCAGGCCTGCACGTTGAATGCTTGCCTCAAATCCGGCCGCGTCCAACATGCTCTCTATTTCGTTAGCGGAGTAGAGCCGGAAGCCAAACCAGGTGACCGGAGACCAGCGCATCACCTCCTTCATCCCGATCCCCAGCACCAGCCGCCCTCCTGGCTGCAGGATCCGTCGAAACTCACGCAAGACCGCCGCCGGATCGCTCCAGAAGTAGATGGTATTGACCGATATGATTCCATCGAACGAACCATTGGGAAAGGGCATGGCCGCAGCGTCGGCTCGGTAAACCTCAATCGCCTCACGCCAACGGATTCTTGCCGCATCGATCATCGCATCGGAGACCTCGACACCCGTGGCCCGCGCGGGCATCACCCTGGGCGCAATTGACTGGAGCGCATAACCACCCCCAAACCCCACATCGACGATCCTTTCGCCTGTTTTTGGGCCGAGCGCTGTCACCGCGGCGTCGATCATTGAGCGATTGCCATAATTGAGGAACGGCGTCATCACGGCACGCCCAAACCACCCGCTCGGCCTGGCAAGTTGCCGGGCTAGAGCGTAGAAAAACGCGGACATGAACGCAACTAAGATCAGGACGTGCAGGATCGGCATTTCGAAACTCTTTGCATCATCGACTGGAATTCCCGTTTTGGACCTCCAAGTCCCATTCAGTATAAACCACACCGCCGTCGTTAGATCCTGCGAGTTGCATGCTCTCCTTTGGGCGTCAAGCCAGGATCTCGATTTTGGCTTCCTAGATCGTATCCGGGCTGACGGCCCGCTGCCCCATGCGACAATGGTCCATGATTCGGCGCGGGTCTCCCCGCACCTATCGCGCCGCTATGCTGGACGTCTTCCAGATCGCCAAAACCTACCCAGCGCCGCGCGGGCCGCTTACCATCCTCTCCGGCGTGTCCTTCACCCTGCATCTCGGCGACGCGGCCGCCATCATGGGTCCTTCCGGCGCGGGCAAGAGCACGCTCCTTTATATCCTCGGCGGGCTGGAACAACCTACCTCCGGCACTGTGGCGCTAGACGGACGGAATCCGTATGCGCTATCCGAGAAAGAGCTGGCCGCCTTCCGCAACCAGGCGATCGGCTTCATCTTTCAGGATCACTGCCTCCTGCCGCAATGTTCCGTGCTCGAGAATGTGCTGGTGCCGACGTTGGTGTCAACTACCGAGCCGCGCGCGTCAGCAAGCGGTTACATCGCCCGCGCCCGCGATCTGCTCGCGCAGGTCGGCCTGAGCGATCGCCTCGATCATCGCCCCGCCGAGCTTTCCGGCGGCGAGAAACAGCGCGTGGCCCTGGCGCGCGCCCTCATCCGCAAGCCGCTGCTGCTGCTGTGCGACGAGCCGACCGGCAACCTGGATCAGGCATCCGCGGACGTGGTGGCCTCCCTGCTGCTAGAACTGCACCGGCAGCAGGAGACCATACTCATAGTGGTGACTCACAGCGCGGAACTGGCCGCCCGGTTCCCCTTGCGGTACGAATTGCGAGATGCGAACCTCCACCCTGCTGGCGCGTAATCTGGCTTGGTATTGGCGCACGAACCTGGCCGTGCTGCTGGGCGTCGCGACCGCGGCGGGCGTGTTGGGCGGCGCGCTGCTGGTGGGAGATTCGGTGCGCGCAAGCCTGCGCGACCTGGTGCTGGCGCGGCTCGGCAACACCGATTACGTCGTCGCGCGCAACGGCTTCTTCCGCGAAAATCTGGCTGCATCATTCAACAAGACAGGCCGGGAGGCCTGTCCTACTATTGCCATCGAGGGCATGGTCGCCCACCAAGCCAGCGGGCGTCGCGCATACGCCGTCCAAATCTACGGAGTCGACCAGCGATTCGGCCCAGCACCCCAAGGTCGGCAGATCCTGCTGAGCGCCGCGCTGGCGGACGAACTGGGCGCCAAGCCCGGCGATACGCTGCTCGTCCGCGTGGAGAAGCCTTCCGCAATCCCGCTCGAATCGCTGCATGGCCGGAAAGAAGATGTCGGCAAAACCATTCGGCTCACCCTCGGGTCGGCCGCGCCGCGCGAGTTCTCGCTGAATCCGCAACAGGGTGACGTGCGGGCCGCCTACGTGCCGCTCGCACGACTGCAGAAGGAACTAGGCGAGATCGGCAAGGTTAACACGATCCTGCTTGGACCCACGGCGGACCCCGCGCGCTTACTCGCCGCCCACTACACTCTCGAGGATCTGGGCATCAAGACACGCACGCTGCCAAACGCCATCGCCGTCGAGACCGACACGACCCTGATCCCCGATGCCCTGGCCGAGCGCGCCACCGCCACCGCGAAATCCCTCGGCCTGAGCACGCAACCGGTGCTCACCTACCTCGCCAACAGCATCCGCGCCAACGGCCGCGAAATCCCTTACTCCGTCGTGACCGCGCTCGCCGCGCCGCCCGCGCCCGCTGATCCCGCCAGCATCACCCTCAATCAATGGGCCGCGCACGACCTGAACGCAAAGCCCGGCGACCCCGTCTCCCTCGACTACTACGTCTGGCAATCCGACGGCAGCCTGCACACCGAAACCGCCCAATTCCGCCTCGTGCAAATCGTCCCCATCGCGGGCGCGGCAGCCGATCGCAACTACGCGCCCGAGTATCCGGGCATCACTGAATCCAACAGCCTGCGCGATTGGGACCCGCCCTTCCCCCTCGACCTGCATCGCATCCGCCCCGCCGACGAGCAGTATTGGAAACAATACCGCACCACGCCGAAAGCCTTCATCGCCCTGGCGCGAGGCCAGCAACTCTGGGGCACGCGCTTCGGCAAGCTGACGTCCATCCGCATCTCTCCGCCATCGCCAGCCTTTGCCGGCGCGCTCCGCGCCGCGCTCGACCCTGCCCAAATGGGCCTCACCGTGACGCCCGTGAAAGCCCGCAGCCTCGCGGCGTCCCAAGGCGCGACCGATTTCGGCGAATACTTCGTCTACTTCAGTTTCTTCCTGATGGTCTCCGCCCTCCTGCTGACCGGGCTTTTCTTCAAGCTCGGCATCGAGCAGCGCCTGCGCGAAATCGGAGTCCTGCGCGCCCTCGGCTTCTCCATCTCCAGAATCCGCGCCATGTTCCTGCTCGAAGGCGCCGCGCTGGCGGTTGCCGGATCGCTGCTCGGATTGGCGGGCGCGCTGGCATACGGAGCGATCATCGTATTCGGCCTCCGCACCTGGTGGATCGATGCGGTCGGCACCCGCATGATCTCCTTGCACCCATCGATCGTTTCGTTAGCCACGGGAGCGCTGGCCGGAATCGTCACGGGTCTGGGCACCATCGCCTTCGCCCTGCGCAAGCTGGAGCCTGTGACGCCGCGCGGCTTGCTGGCAGGCGAACAAAAGCGCCACTCAGTGAAGCGCCCTCTGATCGTCGGAACTATCGCGGCCCTCTTGGCGCTCATCCTGCTCGCCTCGGCCCTGCTGCGCGCGCTGGACCAGACCGCCGCCTTCTTCGGCGCCGGCACCCTCCTCCTGATCGCCGCGATAAGCCTCCAATCCGCCGTCTTGAATCGGCGTTCATCGGCGTCGATCGGCGGCCTAACAACTCTGGCCCTCCGCAGCGCCGCGTACCGGCCCGGCCGCAGCATCTTGTGCATCGCGCAGATCGCCTGCGCCACATTTCTTATCGTTTCGGTGGACGCCTTTCGCCAGACAGGCGATTCCGCCGGCACGGGCGGCTACCCGCTAATGGCCGAATCCGTCCTGCCGCTGATTCACGACCCCAACACCCCCGCCGGCCGCGATGCCCTCAACATCCCGCCGCTCCCAGGCGTCCGCTTCATCCCCTTCCGCCTCCGCCCCGGCGACGATACAAGCTGTCTGAACCTCTACCGGCCGCGCAATCCGCGCATCTTGGCGCCCCCCGCGGCGTTTCTGCGCAGCGCCCACTTTGCATTCCAGGATTCGGTCCCGCACACGCCAAATCCCTGGCTCCTGCTCGACGAGCCGCTGCCCGGCGGCGCGATCCCCGCCATTGCCGACGCCAGCTCCATGACGTACGTATTGCACCTCACCCTCGGCCAGGATTTCGTGCTCAATGGCGCCCGCTTCCGCATCGTTGCGGCCCTCCACGACAGCCTCTTCCAGAGCGAATTGCTGATCTCCGAGAAGAACTTCCTGCGCCTGTTTCCGGACGTCGAAGGCTACCGCTTTTTCCTGCTCGACGTCCCACCCCAAAAAGCGCAGCAGGTGACCGGAACGTTGGAGGATGCGCTATCGGATTACGGGTTCGACATACAATCCACCGCGGCGCGGCTGGCCGGCTTCCACAAAGTCGAAAACACCTACCTCTCGACTTTCCGCAGCTTGGGCGCGCTGGGCCTGGTGCTGGGCACGGTGGGCCTCGCGGCCATCCTGCTGCGCAACGCGCTGGAGCGCCGCCGCGAGTTGGCGCTGCTGCGCGCAGTCGGATATCGGCCGTCGCACCTGGCCGCCATGGTGCTTGCCGAAAACCTGCTCCTGCTGCTGCTCGGACTGGCCACCGGTACCGTGTGCGCGCTGCTGGCTATCGCGCCGGCGGTGTCGTTGCGCGGCGGCCAGCTCCCCGTCGCGTCGTTAGCCTTGCTGCTGGCGGCGGTGCTGGCCACCGGAATCGGCGCATCGCTGGCCGCCACGCGCGCGGCTCTGCGGTCGCCGCTGCTGGCAGCCCTGAGATCGGAGTAGCGGCCGCAGGTCTCCGCGGCCGGTGGTTCCCCTTGACAAATTCTATGATTCGAAGATAATAGAACTATGGAACCGTCACGATTCAAGGATACGCCCGATACCGATCGGACGGCCCGCTATGCGGATATGTTTGCCGCGCTCGGGGCGGAGCCGCGCTTGCGGATCTTGCGCGTGCTCCTGGCCGCTCATCCCGAAGGCATGGTGGTCGGGGAAATCCAGAGCGAACTGGGCATTGCAGCCTCCACCTTGTCGCATCACCTGGAAAAGCTCAAGAATGAGGATCTCATCGCGGTACGCCGCGAAAGCACCTTTCTGCGGTACACGGCCAATATCGCGGTGTTGGAGGAACTGCTCGGGTTCCTTTACGCCGAGTGCTGCACCCGCAACAAGGCCATCAAACCGGGCAAGATCACCAGGATCTGCAAGCAGTGAGCAAAGCAATGGAGGGCGGGCTTCAGCCCGCGCGGGGCTTTAAGCCCCGCTCTTCGGCGAGCGGAGCTCGCAGGGAGGGGGAGAAGTATGGCGATTAAACCGAGAGTTCTGTTTCTTTGCACGGAGAACACCTGCCGTACCCAGATGGCGGAGGCGTTTCTTCGCGACCTGGTCGGCGATGAACTGGAGATCGTAAGCGCGGGATCGGAACCGGGCCGCTTGGACCCGGACGCGGTAGCCGCGATGCGGGAGGTAGGCATCGACATCTCATCGGCGCGGACCAAAACAGTTGATCCATACCTGCGCGAAAGATTTCACTATGTTATCACGCTTTGCGACCGGGCGCAGGAACGGTCGTGCCCCATATTTCCCGGCGCAATCTGGCGGCAGAAATGGGTGGTTGAAAGCCCGGCAGCGCTGGAAGCGGCAGGCCTCGATCGCTACGTGGCGGTGCGTCACGCGCGCGACGTGATCCGCCGGCACGTCGTCGAGTTCGTTGAGAAACACCATCACCCCAAATCGGGGAAAGGAAGACCGGCATGGAACTGAAAGAGAAAGTACGAGAGAAATACGGCGAGGCGGCGCTGCGCGTCACCACCGGCGGAAGCTCCTGCTGTGGAGCGGCCGCCAGCGCATTCGGCTGCGTCGATCCGATCACAACCAACCTCTATGATTCAAGCCAGAAGGGCGAGATCCCGGAAGAAGCCGTGCTCGCGTCCCTCGGATGCGGCAACCCGACTGCACTCGCCAGGCTCAATCCCGGCGAAACCGTCCTCGACCTCGGTTCCGGAGGCGGCATCGACGTGCTGCTTTCCGCCCGGCGCGTGGGGCCGGCGGGAAAAGCATACGGCTTGGACATGACCGACGAAATGTTAGCCTTGGCGCGCGAGAACCAGCGCAAAGCCGGAGTGGAAAACGTGGAGTTCCTTAGGGGCGAGATCGAACACATCCCCCTGCCCAACGACTCCGTCGACGTGATCATTTCGAACTGCGTCATCAATCTGTCGGCGGACAAGGACCAGGTGCTCCAGGAGGCCTTTCGCGTCCTGAAGCCGGGTGGCCGGTTTGCGGTGTCGGACGTGGTAACACGCGGTGAGATGCCGCCCGAAATCCGGGAGCGCGTGCTGCTGTGGGTGGGCTGCATCGCCGGAGCGCTGGAAGAGAACGAGTACCGCGCAAAGCTGACCGCCGCGGGATTCGAGAGTGTTGATCTCGAGCCGACTCGAATCTATCGCGTAGAAGACGCGCGGGCTTTACTGAGCGGCGAAGGCATCGATGTGGATGCAATCGCTCCCCAGATCGATGGAAAGTTTATGAGCGCGTTCATCCGCGCCGTGAAACCGGCAAATGTTGCATGCTGCGCGCCGGGCTGCTGTGCGTGAACTCTTTGGCGAGGGGAAACAAAAACGATGGCTGAAGCGATAGCAATAGAGGCCGCCCATGCAAGCGGCGGACTCGGCACGTTCGAGCGCTATCTGTCGCTTTGGGTGGCGCTCTGTATGGCGGCGGGCGTTGGTTTAGGAAAGCTCCTGCCCGGTGCTGTAGCCGGCGTGCGCGGTATCGAGTTCGGCACGGGAAGTCGGATTAACGCCCCGATTGCCGTGCTCATCTGGCTCATGATTACGCCGATGATGATGAAGGTCGATTTCTCCTCGGTGAAAAACGTCGGGCGCCGCCCTGCCGGGCTGTTCGTGACGCTGTTCATCAACTGGGTGGTGAAACCCTTCTCGATGGCGCTGCTGGCATGGGTGTTCTTCCGCTTCGTCTTTGCCGCCTTCATGACTCCGTCCGAAGCCGATCAGTACATTGCGGGCTGCATCATTCTGGCCGCTGCGCCCTGTACGGCGATGGTGTTCGTCTGGAGTCATCTCACTAAAGGGGACCCGGCCTATACGCTCGTGCAGGTGTCGGTCAATGATCTCATAATGCTCGTGCTGTTCGTCCCGATAGTGCAATTTCTCGTGCATGGGGCCTCGTCGCTCACCGTGCCGTTCAACGTACTGCTCACCTCCGTGCTGGTGTTTATCGTCGTGCCGTTAGTGGCCGGTACGCTCCTGCGCTTTCTGCTGGTGCGCAAGCACGGCCGGGCATGGTTCGAAGGAGTGTTGCTGCCGAAATTCGCGCCGGTCACGATTGCAGCGCTGCTTGGGACCCTGGTCCTGATTTTCGCATTTCAGGCGGATAACATTACGGGCCGCTTTTTCCATGTGCTGCTGATTGCGGTTCCTATCACTTTGCAGGTTTACCTCAATGCCGGTCTCGCTTACGGCCTCATGAAATGGCTCAGGGTCGAGCATTCTGTAGCGGCTCCAGGGGCCCTGATCGGGGCATCGAATTTTTTTGAGCTGGCGGTGGCAACCGCGATTGCGCTGTTCGGACCGGGATCGGGCGCGGCGCTGGCAACCGTGGTAGGCGTTCTGGTGGAAGTACCGGTCATGCTCTCGGTTTGTTCGGCGTGCAACCGCACGCGGCATTGGTTTCCTGCGGCGGAAAGGATCTAGCGATGGAAAAGAAGCGGGTTCTGATTCTTTGCACCGGCAATTCGGCGCGTAGCCAGATGGCCGAAGGCCTGTTGCGACGCGACGCGGGCGACCGCTTCGAGGTATCGAGCGCTGGGACCAGGCCAAGCCAGGTTCGACCCGAAGCAATCGCCGCCATGCGCGAGTTGGGCATCGACATTTCCGGCCAGCGTTCCAAAAGCGTAGACGAGTTCGCCGGCCAATCGTTCGATTACGTTTTGACCGTGTGTGACAACGCCAGGGAAAGCTGCCCGATCTTTCCGGGCAAGACCGCAATGATTCACCGGAGCTTTGAAGATCCGGCTGCGCTCGAAGGCTCCGAGGAGGAGCGGCTCGCCCTTTTCCGTCGCGTCCGTGACGAGATGAGGCGCTACCTCCACGGTTTCCCGCCGCCTTAATCTCCTTGCCGCGCCGCCGCGCGTGCGCTTCCATAATTCTACAACAATGGTATTGACATATTTTGACGCTTTTAGTATTATCGAAACCAATATGCCCTTTGCAACAAGCAGGTGGAAAGTCAAGGCGGGAGTGGCCGCGCTTGCGGTTTTCACAGTTTTGGCCACAGTTGGGTGTCGCCAGGCCTCGGATCTCGACGAGAGACCCGCGTCACCGTCACCGTCACCGTCAGCTCCGGAGAGCGCAATCGCCGGCGCCGGCAGCACCTTCGTCGCCCCACTGATGTCCGCCTGGATAAGCGGATACCAGCAAACGCACCCAAAAGTGGTGGTTAACTATACCCCTGTCGGGAGCGGTGCCGGCATCGACCAATTCAAGAAAGGGTGGCTTGGCTTCGCAGCCAGCGACGCACCTCTCAGCGACGAACAGGTGAAGGAAATATCTGCGACGATCCAAGTCCCGGCGACTGCCGGGCCTGTATGTATCATCTACAATCTTCCTAACCTCAATCAGCCGCTGAGACTAAGTTCCCAGAGCCTGGCCGGGATCTATTCAGGGCGCATCATTAGCTGGCAGGATCCGGACATCGCGCGGGATAACCCAGGGGCCCGGTTGCCGAAATCCGCTGTCATCGTCGTACACCGATCGGACGGCAGCGGTACGACGAACGTCCTGACTACTTATCTCAGCAAGGTCGATCGGGACTGGTCCTGGAAGTCGGGTCACGGACTTTCGGTTACCTGGCCGATCGGGCTTGGCGCCGACGGTAGCAAAGGCGTACTCAGCGTCGTCAAGCAGACAACCGGAACTATCGGCTATCTCGAACTCAACTACGCCAAAGAGAATGGAGTGCCCGTTGCTGCAATACGTAACAGGGCGGGCGAATTCGTCGCTCCGACCCCGGAAACGGCTGCTGCAGCCATCGAGGCCTTCAAGGAAGACTTGGGCAAGGACGTCCGCGCGCCTATTGTAGACCCTCCTGCTTCAGCCACGGAGGCTTATCCGATAGCAGGTTTCACGTTTCTGCTAATACCGAAAGACCGTCCAACAAGAGATGAGCAAATGGCTGTTAGAGATTTTGTCGCCTATGCAATTTCGACCGGACAGGACTCGGCAGAGCGTCTTTCGTACGCTAAGATGCCACCGTCCGTCCAGCAGAAGGCTCAAGAAGTGCTAGCTCAGTTGACGGTGAATGGGCAACCCTTGAAGTGAATCGTGGCACACGCCCTGCCTCAAAGTCCCGCAGAGCCAATACCTTAGCGATTTGCCTTTGTGGGGCAGGCTCCGAGCCTGCGAACCAATCACATAATGCCCATCGTTTTGCGCAATCTGAAATAGTCACGGTCTACTATCGTTGGCACCCGCTATACGGACGGAGCCTGCCGGTTCGGAGTCGCCAGAAGGTTCCGTGCTGCGAACTTGTCTTCGTCCAGATGGAGAGCGGCGCAACGTGTGGCCTGCCCGCGTGGATGCTCAGCGCTGCTTGTGCCACGTTCGTGCTGGGTCCCCCGCTGATCGCTACCGGCGCGCTGCTGGAATTGCGCGCTCTGCTCGGCGCCTTGCCATCCGATTTGAAGTGCGGTAAGGCTTCGCTGAAGCGACTACCGCCCAAGGAGGGCCGGAAGGAAAGCTCAGCCGAAGTCTCCGTTCGCACAACTCAACCTTTCCCTGCTGCATCCCGTCCCGGCCGCGCTGCCGGCCGGCAAGGACCACCAACTGGTCGAAGCCCTGATCGAACTGCTGCTCAGCGCCGCCGCACCTCACGCGGCGAAAGGAGAAAGCCATGAACCCCAAACTGACCGCGGAACCATTGGAGCGCGGGGCGACGGTGTACATTCGCCAGTCGACGCCGAGCCAGGTACTGCATCATCAAGAAAGCCAGCGGCGGCAGTATGCGCTGGAGCAGCACGCGCGCCAGTTGGGTTTCCAGCGGGTCGCGGTGATCGACGAAGATCTGGGACGCTCGGGGTCGGGGCTGGTCGAGCGCAGCGGATTCCAGCAACGGGTGGCCGCGGTCTGTGCGGGCGCCGTGGGAGCGGTCTTCTGCATCGAAGCCTCGCGCCTGGCGCGCAACGGCCGGGAGTGGCATTCCCTGATCGAATGGTGCGGCCTGATGGGCACGCTGAATGAAGCGGTGGACCCCGACCAACGTCTGGTGGCGGCGGAGTTGGAAGCGCGCTGGAACGCGGCGCTGCAGAAGGCGCAAGAGCTGGAAGATCGACTGCGCGCTTTCGACGACACCGGGACACTGCCGGCCATTCCAGACAAAGAGATCCTGTTGAGTTTAGCGCAGGATCTGCCGGCAGTTTGGAACTCTCCGGGGATCGCGGCGAGTCTGAAGCAGAGAATCGTGCGCATCCTGGTGGAGGAGGTGGTGGTGGATGTAGACGAGGAGAAACAGGAGGTGGTGCTCCTGATTCATTGGGCCGGGGGACGTCACTCCGAACTGCGGGTGAGTAAGCGCGGCACGGGGCAACAGGGACAGGCAACGGAGGCGGACGCGATCGCGGTGATTCGGCAGATGTCCGGCCGATTCGGAGACGGAGAGATCGCCGCCACGCTGAATCGGCTTAGCCTGCGCACGGGTGCCGGTAACGGTTGGAACGCGCAGCGCGTTTACGGCTTGCGTCGCCGGCATGAGTTGCCAAACGTTGCCGGTCAGGCGGACAATCGGATGGTGACGTTGCAGCAAGCCGCACATCGATTGGGCGTCAGCGAGTGGAACGTCAAGCGGATGATCGACCGGAAAGTGCTTCCGGCCACGCAGGCCGTGCCCTGCGCATTTTGGGAAATATCGCTGGACGCCTTGAACTCCCCGGCGGTTCAACAGATGATCGACAGCACTCGCAACTGCAAGCGCCCGCCAAAGGGTCAGGGCGAAAGGAGCGACCGCCTGTTTTCAGAGAGTTGATGAGGTAACTTACTATGTCACTGATATAGGTTTCATCGGCTTGCGGCGTTACGATGCCGCGAATAACAGGCCACGGCTCGCGCCGCAAGGTGATGAAACCGTGCAGTGAACTAAACCCGAGGGTTTGGCAGGGCGATTGCTTATTGGGTATTGATCAGAAACACTCGGAAATGTTTCAGAACTGTGGGGCGGGTGGGCCGGTGTTGGGCACGGATAACGTTCACCACCCTGATAATACCGCACGGCACTCGCTGCCGACTCCGCCCCGGTTCCCGGCGGGTGCGAACTGGGTACAGGGTGGTCGCGCAATCGCCCTGACAAACGGAGGCGGACCAAAGCTCTTTCCTACCGCGAAGCGGTTTAGTTCACAGGATCCTGCGCGGGGCCTCTCAGGCCGCCAGCACCCGCCGCTGTCGGTGCCCGACCTAGCCTTCCACCTTCCCCGCCAGAATGATCGAGATCGCCAGATCCCCCAGTTTGGCGTCGAGAACCCAGTCGTGGTCCCCTTGCTTGCTGAAATTGGGAAACTTGTCGCCCGCCGAACTCCAGATGCTCAATACGGCGGGATGCGGCGTGCCGGACGCCTTCGCGCTTAAGGCTACCAGCGCGTCGAAGCCGGGAGTGGCGCTTGGATCCGTATCGTCCGCGAGGCGAACGAGCAACGCGAAATCCCTTTGCGGGGCCACGCCCTGATGGTCGCCGTTTACAGGATATTGGCTGTAGCGCAGGGTGTACGTTCCGGCCTTCAAAGCTTGCCCGCGCCGGTCCTGCGCCGGCCCAGCGAAGCGGATGACGCCCAGCAACGCGCCTTGGGGAATGGAGAGAGTTACGGAATCGTCGGTGGACTTGGGCCCGCCCGCCACCTGCGCGCGCAACCACACCTCGCAGTATACCGAGCCGTCGGGTCCCAGAATCTTAACGCCTTGTTGCTGAAGCGCCGCAGCGAAGGCTGGCGCCAGATCGGCGGGTGGCGCGCCCGCCGGTTCCATCTTGTACTGGGCGAGAGCGAGCGAGGCGGGTAGAAGGGCTAGAGCGAGTAGTTGCTTCATATTAAGTTGGGCGGGCTGAGAGCCCCGCGCAGGCCGGGGGCCTGCCCAAAAAAGGGATTTGGAGCGGGAGACCGGATTCGAACCGGCGACATCGACCTTGGCAAGGTCGCACTCTACCAACTGAGTTACTCCCGCTCGCCAGCAACCATTATCGTGAACCGCCGCCGGTCCTGTCAAACGGTCTGTAACCATAACGAAACGAAGGCGTTATTTTCTTGGTCGAAAACGCGCCGGGTATGCTAGACTCATGATCGGTCGGTGGCCCACCCCTATCGGCACTCCTCGCAGAGCAAAGCGTTTGAAATGAATCCTTGGGATCGCATCAAAACAGAACTGGAAGCCAAACTGAGTCCCGAGAGCTACCAGAATTGGATCAGCCGTATCGAATACACGGGAATAGATGGCCTCACCTTAATGGTCGGCGTGCCCGATGAAGGCACCAAGAAGTGGATGGAGACGGAGTATGCCAACATAGTGCTTTTGGTGGCGCGGCAGCTCGGTTTGCCGATTGAGCGCGTGGAGTACGTGCTGCCCTCGTCGCGGGAACACAACGACTTCGAAGCACCGCCGGTCAGCTCGCTCAATCCCAAATTCACCTTTGACAGCTTTGTCGTGGGAGCATGCAACCAGTTCGCGCATGCCGCCGCCCGGTCGGTCGCCACCAACCCGTCACGCAGCTATAACCCGTTGTTCATCTATGGCGGCGTAGGGATGGGCAAGACGCACCTCATGCATGCCATCGGCCGTGCCCTGATCAACAGCCATGCGTCGATGCGCATCATCTACACCTCCAGCGAGCGATTCATGAACGACATGATCGCATGCATCCGGCTGGACCGCATGCCGCAGTTCCACGATCGCTACCGCACGGCGGATGTGCTGCTGGTAGACGACATCCAGTTGATTGGCAACAAGGATCGCACGCAGGAGGAATTCTTTCACACTTTCAACGAGTTGCACGATCACCAGAAGCAGATCGTAATCTCCAGCGATGCGCCGCCAAAAGACATCCCCGGCCTGATAGACCGGCTTCGCTCGCGGTTCGAATGGGGCCTGATGGCCGATATCCAACCGCCCGATTTGGAAACCAAGATGGCCATTCTGGATAAGAAGGCCGAGGTGGAAGGCGTGGCACTCCCGGAAGATGTGCGAACGTTCATGGCCACCAAGACCAAGTCCAACGTGCGCGAGTTGGAAGGCGCGCTGGTCAAGCTGATTGCGTATTCTTCACTGACCGGTTCGCCGATCAATCTGCCGATGGCGCAGCAGGTGTTGCGGCACTTGGTGTACGCGCAAGATCGCAAAGTCACCATCGATTCCATTCAGAAGGGTGTAGCGGAGCGCTACGGCATCCGGCAAAGCCAACTTAAGGAAAAGAGCAACACCAAGAAGATTGTGGTACCCAGGCAGGTGGCCATGTACCTGGTCAAAGAGCTGACACAGGCGTCGTTACCGGAGATCGGCAGGGCGTTTGGCGGCAAACATCACACTACCGTGCTGCATTCCGTCAAGAAAATCGATAAGCTGCGCCACACCGATCCGGAATTGAACAGGATTATTCACGCTCTAATCGATTCATTACAATGATGTTGTCTGGATTTTCCACAGGTTCTTGTGCGAATCGCCTGTGGACTCTGTGCAAGAACCCGGCGCGAACCAGTTTCTGCACCTTGCCGCGCATGAAATCCTCAGGCTGGCAATGGCTAAAACTACTATAATTTAGTATAATTTAGATAGCCTTCAACAATTTTCACAGGGCCTATGAATTCTGTTCCTCTACTGCATCTAAATGAACCGAGAGAATTAGGAGTTAAGACCACATGGAGTTCACCGTCAGCAAAGCAGACCTCGTTCGAGAACTGAGCCTCTCGCAAGGTGTGGTCGAGAAGAAGACCACCATTCCAATCCTTTCCAACGTACTGTTGGAGGCGAAAAACGACCGGATCACTCTCACTGCCACCGATCTGGAGCTGGGTATCCGCTGCTCTTGTGCAGCCAAGGTTAAGAAAGACGGGTCTGGTACGATCCCGGCCCGCAAGTTGTTGGACTACGTGCGGCTATTGCCGGACGCGGATCTGAACATCAAGTTCCTGGAGAACCATTGGGCCAGTCTGACGTGTGGCCGCTCGCGTACGCGTATTGCAGGAATGTCGCGCGAAAGTTTCCCGGAGCTGCCGCAAATGCCGGAGACCATCGCGGAGATCCCGGTGAAGCTGTTGGCATCCACGATCTCGCGCACTGCATTTGCCATCTCGCTGGAGGAGTCGCGCTTCACATTGAATGGCGCTTTGCTGTTGCTGAAGACGGATTCGATCACTATGGTGGCCACGGACGGTCATCGGCTGGCTTATGTGGAGATCGCGTCGCCCGCGGCCAGCACCGGCAAGAGTTTTCGCGCGCTGGTACCCAAGAAAGCCATGGCCGAGATTGTGAAGCTGGCGGACGAAAGCGCCGCCGATAGCAAACTGGCGTTCGCCGGAGACGAGAACCACTTGTTCTTCCAATTCGGCGAACGGATGCTGATCACGCGCAAGCTTACGGGCAATTTCCCGGACTACGACAAGGTTCTGCCTAAGGATAACGTACACGTGGCCAAGCTGAATCGCGATGAACTCCGCTCGGCGATCCTGCGCGTCGCTCAGTTTGCCGATGAGCGATCGCGCGCCATCCGCGTGCAGTTCACGGCGGGCGAAGTGAAGATTTTTTCGTCTTCCGTCGAGACCGGGGAAAGCGAAGAGAGCGTGCCCAGCGAATATGCGGGCCCGGACATGGAGATCGGATTCAACGCCCAGTATCTGCTCGATTTTCTAGGCGCCATCAATCAGGAACAGGTGGCCTTCGAGCTGAAGGATCAAAAGAGCGCCGGCGAACTGCGCCCGGTGACCGAAGGAACCGAAGACCATTACCGCTACGTGGTAATGCCCATGAGAATTTGAAGGTAGGACAGGCCTCCTGGCCTGTCCCACGTGAATAAGGTTGTATGAACCTTTGGGATCGAATCAAGCAGGAACTGGAAGCGCGCCTCGGTCCCGCGAACTACCAGAAGTGGATTCGCCGGACGGCATTCGCGCGTCTGGAAGGCGGCACACTGTTCGTCAACGTAGCCGACGAAGCAACCAGGAAATGGATTGAGACGGAATACGCGGCCGAAATGCTGGCAATCGCCAGACAGGTGGATCCGGCAATCGATCGCGTGGAGTACGAGTTAAACCCAATGGCATCGACGTTCAACGAAACGAGCGCAACGGAAGTTTACGATTCCAGCAGCATCAAAGTCTTGGAAGGGCTGGAGGCTGTGCGCCTCCGGCCGGCCATGTATATCGGCTCGACTGGTGAGATGGGTCTGCATCATCTGGTCTACGAGGTGGTGGACAATTCCGTGGATGAAGCCCTGGCCGGTTATTGCACGCAAGTGGATGTCACGATTCATATCGACAACTCCGTCACGGTGATTGACAACGGCCGCGGCATCCCGGTGGACATGCACGAGGAAGGCGTGTCGGCGGCGGAGGTCGTGATGACCAAACTGCACGCCGGCGGCAAGTTCGATTCCAAGAGCTACAAGGTATCCGGTGGCCTGCATGGCGTGGGCGTGAGCTGCGTAAACGCGCTCTCCGAGCGGCTGGAGCTGGAAATCTGGCGGGAGGGTTATACCTGGCAGATGGAATTCGCTTGCGGCCATCCGAAAGGTTCGCTGGCGAGGACGGGCAAAGCCGGCCGGAAGACAGGCACGCGCGTGACGTTCAAGGCGGATCCCACGATCATGGTGGAGACCACCTACAATTACGACACGCTGGCGCAGCGGCTGCGCGAGTTGGCGTTCCTGAATAAGGGCCTGAAGATCAATCTGACCGATGAGCGCGTGGACCCGGTGAAGAACCACGAGTTCCTGTACAGCGGCGGTATCGCGGAGTTCATCAAGCATCTGAACCGCGGGAAGTCCGTGCTGCATGACAAGCCTATCCACTTCGAAGCCGACCGGGAATTGCCCAACGACGCGGGAACGCTGTCGATGGAAGTCGCGCTGCAATACAACGACGGCTACTCGGAAAGCCTTTTCAGCTTCGCGAACAACATCAACACGGTGGATGGCGGCACGCATCTGACCGGCTTTCGCACCGCGCTCACCCGCACCATCAACGCATCCGGGCAGCAGGCCGGTCTGTTCAAGGACGTCAAGGAGAACCTCAGCGGCGACGACGTGCGCGAAGGCCTGACGGCCGTGGTCAGCGTGAAGATCCCGCAGCCGCAGTTTGAAGGCCAGACCAAGGGCAAGCTGAACAGCGATATCGCCGGGTACATGACCCAGTTCGTCAACGACAAGCTGGGCGAGTATTTCGACAAGAATCCGGCGGTGATGCGGAAGATCGTGGGGAAGGCCATCGACGCGGCGCGCGCGCGCGAGGCGGCCCGCAAGGCGCGCGACCTGACCCGGCGCAAAGGCGCGCTCGATTCCGGCGGTCTGCCCGGCAAGCTGGCCGACTGCCAGGAGAAGGATCCCGAGCGTTGCGAGTTGTTCCTGGTGGAGGGCGAATCGGCCGGCGGCACCGCCAAGCAGGGCCGCGACCGCCGTTTCCAGGCCATCCTGCCGCTGAAGGGCAAGATCCTGAACGTGGAGAAGGCGCGCTACGACAAGATGCTGGGCCACGAGGAAATTCGCGCCATGATCACGGCGCTGGGCACCGGAATCGGCAAAGACGATTTCGACGCGGCCAAGATCCGCTACGGCAAGATCATCATCATGACGGATGCCGACGTGGACGGCTCGCACATCCGCACGCTGTTGCTGACATTCTTCTTCCGGCACATGAACGAGCTGATCAATCGCGGCCGCATCTTCATCGCGCAGCCGCCGCTCTACCGCATCAAGAAGGGCAAGGCCGAGAAGTATATCAAGGACGAAAAGGAATTCACCCGCGAGATCATGCGGCGCGCCACGGAGAACCTGAGCGTGGAGATCCACGCGAACGGCGCGGGCGTGAAGGCCACGCTGGAAGGCGGCGAATTGCGCGCGTTTCTGCTGAGCCTCGACGAGTACGAGCAGATGTTCCAGAAAGTGGAGCGGAGGCTGCGGGACGCCCGCGTAGTGGCGGTGCTGGGCAACGCCGAACTGCACGCGGACTATAAGGCCGATTTCCAGGACAAGGAGAGCATGGAGCGGCTGGCGGCGGCGGTGAACGCTGCGCAGGTTCCGGCGACGGTGATCGCGGACGAAGAACACTCCGCCTGGACGGTGATGTTCCATGATTCCACCAATGCCGAGCGGCACATCGGCGTGAACCTGGCCGCGCAGCCGGAGTACAAGAAATTCCGGTCGCTGGCGCGGCAGATCGCCCGCTACAACGATCCGCCGTTTGTGGTGGTGCGGGGCGAGCATCGCGACACACAGACCGACGCGGTCACCCTGCTCGCCTTTGTGAAGATGGAAGGCAAGCGGGACGCCTCGGTGCAGCGCTACAAGGGTTTGGGCGAAATGAACGCCGAGCAGCTTGCCGAGACGACCATGAACCCCGAGAAGCGGACGCTGCTGCAGGTGCGCCTGGAAGACGCGGTGGAGAGCGAAGAGATTTTCTCCACGCTGATGGGCGAGGATGTGGAGAGCCGGCGGAAGTTCATTGAAGATAATGCGCTGGATGTGAAGAATCTGGATGTGTGAGGGGCCACCCTTCGCTCTTTTAGTATTTCGACATAAGGAAGTCCATTGAATCTCCGACGCCATAGCCAAACTGATGGCTAATTCTGCGTACACGATCTAACCTGGCGACAAGGCCATTGCAGCAACTGGCAGGCAGAGTAATTGCGAGCTTGAGGGCCTGTTCGAACACGTGCACCAATGCATTGAAATACCCCTCATCTTGATAGCCGACATCACTACAGAACCCAGCGGCCCGCTCGCAGTAGAAGACCATCAAATCCGCCAACCCCTCGGGATCGCCAACCGCATTTTTGTAATCGGAGATGGCCTGCTTGCCTTTGGGGACAGAGGTATCCTGCCGCCGGAGCACGTCAGGCCAAATCCAGCGGTCGATTGCTTTCTTGTACGGTTCTCGCGCGTCCTCGATCAAGCCAAAGCGGGCATGAAGAAACGTCTGATTATCCTTGTGAGCAGCGTACAGATCCTGAACCAAGCCCACCAAGGCTGCCCGGTCAAAATCCGCGATTTTTGCCCTGACATCTTTCCACGTCGGTTGCGATCTCGACTGAAGCTTGGCCATGCGCCTCCTCGGCTTCACCCATGCTAGCGAACCTGCGTGGCTCCGTGGCAGCAGGGGACGCGGCGGGACAGGCGCAGTGCGGCGCAAGCTCCTTAAGTGGGCGTGAGGCTCCCTGGCGCACGCTTTTACGCGCCGCGGGTAGCACCGGCCGTGCTGGTGAGGCGGCTGCGAATCTGGTTCATCACCTCGGAGGCCAGGAAGGGTTTGCGGAGCACCGGAAAATCGTGCTCTTCGCACAGCGCCTCTTCTTCCGCCGGGAGAATGGTGCCGGTCATCATGATGACGAGCATGCGGGGGTGGGACTGCAAGAACTCGACGCCCAATTCGACGCCGTTGCCGTCGGGGAGCATGTAGTCGAGCAAAGCGGCATTGGGCTTTTCGGCGGCCACCAGCTTGCGGGCCTCGGTGGCGGATTCGGCAGTGAGCAGCTTCCACCCGGCGTCGGCCATGAGGCGTTCCAGGAAATGGAGCAGGTCGCGGTTATCGTCCACCAGCAGCACGGTGGGATGCGCGGGGGCGCGGGCATCCTCGCCTTCGACCGAATGGATGCGGAGGCTCTCGCCATCGTCCGCCAAGTCCACCCGCACGCGGGCGCCGGGACTCACCTGAGATGTGGCGACCAGGGTGGCCAGGGGTTGCGTCAGGCTACGGTGGATGGTGCGGTTCAGTTCGCGCGCGCCGTACTCGGCGCTGGTCCCTTTTTCGAGCAGAAACCGGCGGGATTCAAAAGGCACTTCCAGCGTGAACGACCGCGCGCCGAGCCGCGTGTTGACGTGATTCTGCAGATCGGCGATCTGCTGGTCGAGGATGGTGGAAAGCGACTCCGGCGTGAGCGGCTGATAAGTAATGATGCAATCGATGCGATTGACGAATTCCGGCGAGAAGCGCTTGCGCACGGACACCAGCGCGATGTTTTGCAGCTTGCCGGTCAGATCCGCGCGCTCGGGCGATTTCACGGATTGGAAGCCGAAATCCGGGTTGATTTCGCGCATCATCTCTCTCGCGCCGAGGTTGCTGGTAAGAAACACCAGGCTCTTTTCGAAATTGACGACGGTGTTGTCGCCCAGCCGCAGAATCCCTTTGTCGAGCACGCCGAGCAGCAGGCGGGTCATGGACGGCGCGGCCTTTTCGATCTCGTCGAACAAGACCAGGGACAGGTTGCACTTCTCGCTGGTGACGCCGTTCAGCTTCTGCTGCGTGAGCATGGGCTGGGTCTCGCGATGCCCCAGGTAGCCGGGAGGGGCGCCGATCAGCTTGGCCACCTCGTGCTCCATCTGGAACTCGCCGCAGTCGATCTTGAGGACATTCTTCTCGGAGCCATGCAGGACTTCGGCGAGGGCTTCGACGGTCTTGGTCTTGCCGGTGCCGGTGGGTCCCAGCAAGAGAAAGACGCCGACCGGCCGGCCCTCGGGGGCGAGCCCGGCCTGGTACATCTGGATATAGGGAACGATGACCCGCGTCGCGGCGGGTTGCCCGACGACTTTTTGGGATAAGACGGCGATCAGGTTCTCGGCGGGATCGGCCGCCGGCTTCCGCGACCGGCCGGATGACTGGGTACCCTTACCGCGCTCCACTGTGCCCTCTGCCTTGATTAGACGGGTGGGCCGGCTTCTTGCGCGCCGCAGGCGGTCTTCCTCGGGGGTCATTTCATCAGCCATACAGGTCCTCTAATTGCCCTAATTCCAGTCAGTTCCGTCGATCCAGAGGCAGTCCCAAGGGGCATTTCGCGGATGCCTGTGACCAACTGTAGATAGTAGTGGCCGGAAGACGCCAAACTCTACCTAATTATTAGCATGGCACACCCGGCAATGTATGTAATATAGCGCACCGGTAAACGGGAACGGCGGGGTTAAGGGGGGATTTACCTGTGGCGGAAGGTGATACGGCCTTTGGTCAGGTCGTAGGGGGACAGCTCCAGGGTGACCTTGTCGCCCGCCAGCACGCGAATGCGATTGCGGCGAAGCCGTCCCGCCAGATGGGCCAGCACAACGCGGTCATGATCGATTTGGACGCTGAATTTGCCGCTCGGGAACTTCTCTAAAACCGTACCGGTTACTTCGATATTGTCTTCTTTGCTCATAAACCTCCGTGGGAGATTCGCCGGCGGGGGGCCACCCGAAGCGTTTCCGTTTCGTGCGCGGCCCCGCCCGCATTTGCTCGCTAGCCGGCCGTGACGTTGGCCGCCTGCAGCCCCTTCGGACCGCGCGTGACTTCGAACTCCACACTGGCGCCTTCATCCAGGCTTCGGTAACCCTCCGTCTGGATGGCCGAGAAATGCACGAAGACGTCTTCTCCGTTCTCCCTTTGGATGAAGCCGTATCCTTTGGCCGCATTAAACCACTTCACTGTACCTTTTTCTCTCATTCGATGTTTCCTCTTCTGATAGTGCAGATCGATCTCCCGCGACGCGACGCCACAAACACAAAAGGGGGTTGCGGCCAACTCACGCAGCCCCCCTTAGACCTGTCCCGACACGAAGATGAGAGTCAAAATGCTCTTATAGTATAACGCAGGGCAGGCGAGCTGCGCTCGCCCCTCGAGTTTCTGCATTCGGTGAGCAGAGCGATGGAGGGCGGGCTTGAGCCTGGCTTGAGCCCGCGCGGGGCTTTAGCCCCGCCTCTGCCGGCTGAAGCAGGCAGCGGGGGGAGGCGGCGATCCTAATCCCGCGGCCGCAAATCGAGATAGAGTGGTTGAATGAATCCGGCAGGCGAGACACCTCGGCAATTATACCTGGAGGATCTTCACGTAGGGCAGCGCTTCACGTCAGCGCCGTATCGAATCGATGAGGATCGGATCAAAGCGTTCGCCGCGGAGTTCGATCCGCAGCCGTTCCACCTGGATGAAGCGGCCGCCCAGGCCAGCATTTTCGGGGGACTGGCTGCGAGCGGCTGGCACACGGCCGCGATCGCCATGCGGCTCATGGTCACCAGCGGGTTGCCCTTCGCCGCGGGCATCATCGGCCTGGGCGGCGAGATTTCCTGGCCCCGGCCCACGCGCGCCGGCGACATTCTGCGGGTGGAAAGCGAGATCGTCGATATAGTGCCGTCGCGCTCAAAACCCAATCAGGGCATTGTGAAGGTACTGAGCACTACGTTGAACCAGGACGGGCAGGCGGTGCAGGTGTTCCTGGGGAAGATACTGGCGTACAAGCGCCTGGCGGTCTAGGTGTATGCGCACCCTGGTAGTGGGCGCGGGCGCCATCGGCGGCTATTTCGGCGGCAGACTGTTGGAGGCGGGCCAGGATGTGATTTTTCTGGTCCGCCCGAGGCGCGCCGCAGAGTTGGCCGTTGCGGGCCTGCGAATTCGGAGCCGGCGCGGCGACGTGACACTTTCCGCGCCGCCGGCGATGCTGGCGGAAAATCTCGCGGGGCCGTTCGATCTCGTGCTGCTCAGCGTGAAGGCATACGACCTGGAAGACGCGATGGCGTCCTGCGCACCGGCGGTTGGACCCGAGACCGTAATCCTCCCCCTGCTCAACGGGATGCGGCACCTGGAGATGCTCGACGAGAGGTTTGGGCGGCCCCGCGTGCTGGGCGGCCAATGCGTCATCGCCGCGACGCTCAACGAGAAGCACGAGATCGTGCATCTGAATAAGTCTCATTCGCTATCGTTCGGGGAGCGTGATGGAGCGATGTCCGGGCGCGTGCAGGCCATCGGGAATCTTATGGCTGGCGCGCAATTCGACGCGCACGCGAGCGCCACGATCCTGCTCGACATGTGGGAGAAGTGGGTGTTCCTGGCGGCTCTGGCCGGCAGTACGTGCCTGATGCGCGGGGCCATTGGAGACATTGCCGTGGCGCCAGGCGGCGCGGATCTCGCGCTTCGCCTTCTCGACGAATGCCGCGCCGTGGCGGCGGCCGAAGGTTACCCGCCACGGGAGGCATTCCTCGATCGTATTCGGCACATGCTCACCGCAGCCGGCTCGCTACTCACCGCCTCCATGCTGCGCGATATTGAGAATGGCGCGCCGATCGAGGCGGACCACATCATCGGCGATCTGCTTCTGCGCGGGCGGCGGGACCGGCTGCTGGAAGGCGGCCTTTCGATTCTTCCAATTGTGTACACGCACCTGAAGGCATACGAAGCGCGGCGCCCCCGCTCCCTCGTGCCTGTCACCGTTTCGCGACCGTCTACCGAGCCGCGACCGTAAGGAAGCGGTTTCCGTCCGAAGTCCCCAAAATGCGCAATTGCGGTAAGATTCGTTGGTGACCAGGACCCGAGCCTCATGCGCAATCTGAAGATCGGCGCTCTCGCGGTTGCACTGTTATTGTTCGGGACCGCCTTATTCCTGATCGTCTCCGACAGGCTGGGCCAGCCCGCGCCGCCGGATCCGGCCAGCCTGATCGCCAAGGCCGGGCGGTATCAGGCTCGCATCGAGCGCGATAACTTCGGAGTGCCACACGTCTCCGGCCCCAGGGATGCGGATGTTGCATTCGGCATGGCCTTTGCCCATTCCGAAGACGATTTCGCCACCATCCAACAGGTGGCCCTGGCGGTCCGCGGCCAGCTCGCCGCGGCCGAGGGACCGAAGGCCGCCGTCACCGACTATCTCGTCCGCCTATTCCGGGTCTGGGAAACGGTCAACGCGAAATATGAAAGTGAACTTCCGCCGGATCTGCGGCAAGTGCTGGAAGCTTATGCCGACGGCGTGAACTATTACGCAGCTCTCCATCCAGGCCAGGTGATGCGCGGCCTGCTCCCATTTACCGGCAAGGATGTGGTCGCCGGATTCGTCTTCAAGCTCCCTTTCTTCTATGGGCTCGACCACGTGTTGCTGAAGTTGACCAGCCCGCAAACGGGCGGCGCCATCTCCAACAACGGCAAAAGCGCTTTCCTGCTGACGGATGCGCCGCTACCGATCGGGTCGAACGCCGTCGCGGTAGCGCCGTCGCGCTCGGCGGACGGAGCCACGCGCTTGCTGGTCAATTCCCACCAGCCCTACACCGGTCCGGTCTCCTGGTATGAGGCGGTGCTCGATAGCGGAGAAGGCTGGCACGTTGCGGGTGGATTCTTCCCCGGGTCGCCGTTCATGTTGCACGGCCACAACCAGCATCTCGGCTGGGCCAACACGGTCAACACGCCCGGCCTGGTGGATGTCTACAAGCTGATCGTGAATCCGGCGAACCCCAACCAGTACCGGTTGGATGGACAATGGCGCGACTTTCAGAAGAGCGTCGCCAAGATCCGCGTGAAAATCTGGGGACCGCTGGTCTGGACTGCGCATCGGGAGGTGCTGTACGCGGCGCAAGGGCCGGTGATGAAGACCGCGCGGGGCGCGTTCGCCATCCGCTATGCCGGCATGGGCGATATACGGCCGGCGCTACAGTATTTCCGGCTCAACAAGGCCGCCAATCTCGAGGAATGGCGCGCGGCAATGCGGCTGCAGGCGATACCCAGCCTCAACTACGTGTACGCCGACGAGAAGGGGAATATCGGGTACATCTATAACGGCTTGTTCCCGGTCCGGAAGGAAGGCCCGGATTGGCAGGGGATGCTGCCCGGCGACCGGTCCGACCTGATTTGGCGGAGCTATCTGCCGTTCGACAAGGAGCCGCAAATCTGGAATCCGCCGTCCGGTTTTGTCTTCAATTCGAACAACACGCCGTTCCACGCGACCGCGCCCGCCGGCGACCTGAAACCGGAAGACTTTTCGCCGACCCTCGGGATTCAGACCGACATGACGAACCGCGCCTGGCGCGCGATGGAAACCTACGGCGCGGATTCCCGGATCACGGCAGACGCATTTCACGCCTACAAATACGATCTGGCCTACAGCGTGCGCTCGGAAGAGGCGCAGGTATTAGCCGAGGTCCTGGCCGCCGATTCAGGTAATGATCCAGGCGCCGATGCCGATCTCCGGCAGGCGCATGACATTCTGCAGCATTGGGATCGCAGAACCGATGTGGCGAACCGTGGCGCGGCGCTCGCCATCCTGACCATCGAACCGGTGCTCCGCGCCCGGCTGGAGGGCAAGGCGCCGCGGCGGCCGATCGATGCGTTGCGGGAAACCATCCGCACGCTCAAGGCACATTTCGGGCGGATCGATCCGGAGTGGGGACAGGTGAACCGCCTCCGCCGCGGACCGCTCAGTCTGGCCATCGATGGCGGCCCGGATATCTTTCGCGGAGTTTATGGAGAGCAGCAGGCAGACGGCACTCTGACGGCGGTGGCCGGCGACACCTTCGTCATGTTCGTGACTTGGGACAAGGCGTGTAAGCTCACGTCGGAGAGCATTCATCAGTTCGGCTCGGCGACGCTAGACCGGAATTCCCGGCATTATGCGGACCAGGCGCCGCTGTTCGCCGCCATGAAGACGAAAGCGGTCCTGTTCAATCAGGCGCAGCTTGCCGGGCATATTGAAGCGGATTACCGGCCCGGCGATCGGTAAAAACCTACCAGCCTGTGGGGCGGGCAATCGTGCCCAATGGCACTTAGTTTTCCAGACGAGACGCGATTCTGTATAAATTGGAGGGCGGCCAATCTTGGCCGCAGCCGCCTTTTTAGGCGGCCAGAGCCGGCTTTCAGCCGGCTCTGGCCCGCAGGGCCATGACGACAGGCCCTCGGCCGGGGTGCCCTCTGGGCCCGGCCTCTCAAGCCGCCGAATCAGTGCCACAACCTTTATTCGGACTTCGAATAGTAGTACGTGTATTTGCTGTACAACTCCGAGGCGCGCGCGCCGTTGGCCACGATGCCGAGCACATTGTTCTCGCACAGCGACTGCATCGCGCGGGTGACATTGTCGAACGTGGTGGAGCCGATCTTGACCACCAGAATGGTGCCGTCGGCCAGCGTCGAAAGCAGGTTCGCATCCGCTGAAAACAGCAGCGGCGGCGTGTCGAAGATGGCCCACGTAAACACCTTGGGCACCTCTTCGAACAGGGTCTTGGCCTGCCGGGTATTGAGCAACTCGAGCGGGTTCTTGACGGGCGTCCCGGCCGGCAGCACATACAGGTTCATACCGGACACCTTGCGCAGCGCGGCGGAAAGCGGCACTTGCCCCATCAGGTAATCCGTCAGCCCGGGGGCGCGATCTATCTGGAAGAGGTTGTGAATCAGCGGCCGGCGCAAGTCGAAGTCTCCGAGCAGCACGCGGTTTTCGGTCAAGTGCGACTCGGCCAGAGCCAGGTTCACGGCGGTGAAGGTCTTGCCCTCGGCGGGCGACGGGCTGCTGATTACGATGGTGTGCAGCGGTTGCAGCGTCTGCAGGTGATTCAGACGCGTGCGCAGAGTCCGGAATTCCTCCGCCGGAGTTTCATGCGAACGTTGCAGATCGAGCAGGTGCGACTCCGGCGCGGGTTGGAAGGCAACTTCCGGCACATTTTCCAAAATGGCCGGATACATTCCGCCAATGGTGGAGTCCTCGAGAGCTACGCGCGGCGTCCCATTCTCCGTCGGCCGCGGTGGATCCTGCGCACCGTGGAGATGGTCAAGGACCGGTTGCGGCGAGGCCGGAGCGCTTCCGTTTTCCAAATTCAGCACACCGGCCTGTTCGGCGCGGCGCATGGCATCGTGTACTCGGCTCATCTTGTTCCTTAACTCTTCCCGAAATAGTAGTAATACATCGCGCTGCTCATGGCGATGGTGCCTACGATGATGGCGGTGGACCAGCCCAGCCAGAACAGGCGGCGCTTGCGGCGCACCAGCAGCGCGTTCTCCAACAGCGGAATGCTGCTCAGCACCGGCAGGTTGGTGTATGCACGGACGTCTTTCAGGTTCTTCAAAGAGGTGTCCTTCATCTCCTTGACCCCCGCCATAAACACTCCGAAAAACAGGCCCAGGCCGATGCCGGCGCCGGCGATCAGCAGACGGTTGGGCTCGCTGGCCTGCTCGGGCAGAGAAGCCGGGTCCAGGGTCTCCAGGTTCTCGCCGGCTTTGCGCTCTTCCAGGTTGCTGGAGGTTTGCGAGGCCTCCATCTTCTTGGCCTTCTCGTCGTAGTCGGCCTTGGCGATGGCGTAATCGCGCTGCAACCCGGCGAATCTTTGTTCGTTGACGGGAATGGTTTCGATGCGCGCCCGGTAGACGCCGATTTCCGCCTGTATATCCTTAAGCCGTTTGACGCGCTCTTCCATCTCCATGTTGCGCGCCTGGATCTGGGCCTGCACATTGGCCATCTGTAACTTCAGGCTCTCCAGGGACTGGGCCACCTGCGGATTTGTCACTTTTGTGGGCGTGGCCTTGGCCGCGGCGCTGGACTCTTCCTTTTGGAGGTCGTCCCGCTGCTTCCTGAGCACGCCCAGCTTGGCCTCGAAGCTGCGAATATCCGGGTGGTTCTCCCGGTAGACCTGCCGCGCCCCAGAAAGCTGCGTCTCCAAATCCAGGATCATGTTGTTCAGTTGGATGAGCCGCCCGTTCTTCACGGCTTCCCGGTTGGCCGTTTGCTCCAGGTTGGAGCCGATAAAAGTAGACTCATGCTGCAGATTCTGCATCGTCGTCTCCAGCATCATCTTGTCCTGCGCGTCCCGATTGATGCTCTCATTGATGCTTTGCTGCTGCAGTTCCAGGGCGTTGACCGCCTGCAGGTTGGATTGCAACTGGTCGGGGAGGCGGCCGGCGTTCTCCGTCTTGAACTTGGCCATTTCCGCGTCCAACTGGTCGATTTTGTCCTTGGCTTCCTTGAGCTGATCGTTCAGAAACAGCGTCGTGGTGTTGGATTGCTGGCGAAGCTGATTGTTGGTTTCTTCGGTGAACTTGGATACCAGTTCCCGCACCACCGCCTGCGCCTTGTACCGGTCGGCATACCGGAAGCTGATCTCGAAAGCCGAGGCGAACTTCTGTTGCTGCTGTGCGGTGCTCGTGTCCAAAATGGTAATCTTGATGGCCTTGCGCATCTGCTCGATGACGTCTTCCATGGGCTTGCGCTGGCGGTCCTTGGGATACAGATTGAGGGACGGCCGCTGAATCAGCTCCTGCAGTTGCGTACGGCTCTCGATCTGTTGCTGCATGGCCAGCAGCCGTTCGGCCATCTGCGTACTGATATTGCTGGGCACCAGACGCTCGGAAATCTGTTGCGGCGTGATGCGCATGACGGCCGTGGAAATGAAAGTATCCGGCCACAGAAACCCCACTACCACGGCGATGACCAGCCCCGCAAAAGTCGGTCCAACGATCCAGGAACGGTAGCGCCGGAGAATATCGATATAGTCCTCGATATCCGGCGGGCGGCGGGAAACAGTGGCGTATCCTTGTTGGGGTACCATAAATGCGAAAAACTCTCTTTCTTAGAATCGGCGGCTGGCCCGGACTTCTACACGGCGCATGTCAATGCACGATGATTTGGTCGCCGGGCTTCACCAGAATATTCTGCTCCATCTTCTTGCCCTTAGTGACCTCTTTGTAGTTGAACTTCAAAGTTTGGCCGCCGCGCAGAATCACGATCTTCTTGGTGTTGGCGAATTCGCGAAAGCCGCCGGCATTGACCAACGCTTCCAAGATCGTGGTATCGATGACTAGCGGATAAGAACCTGGGTGGTTGATTCCTTCGCCCTGGATGTAATACTTCTTGCTGTTGACCTTTTCCACGCCGACCGTAACTTCGGGATGCACCATGATCTTTTGCAGGCCTTCGGCGATGTTGGCGCTCAATTTCTCCGGCGTGAGGCCCGCGGCCTGGATCTCCCCGATGAGGGGAACGGAGACTTTGCCGTCCGGACGCACCACAAACTGGCCCGAGTTTTCCGGTTCGTGCCAGACCCGGATGGAAATGACATCCTCGGCGCCGATAAGATAGGCCTTCGGATCCACCGGCGCCGCGGGAGCGGCGAGCTTGGCATCGGCAGGCGTTTCCGGGACTGCTTTCGCGGGCTCGGGTTTATCCGGGACAACCTGGGTTGCGGGAGGCTGCTGCTCGGCAGCGGGCTGCTGGACGGCCGGCATATTGCAGAAGGCCAAGGCCAGCAGGGCAGGCACACTAACGACGTGACGCATTCCTATCTATATTACAGCAATCCGCGCCACCGTTGCCAGGTTCTTACGGAACCGGACGGGTGAGGCAGCCCACATCCGGGTAATGGTACCATGCGGGGAAGACGCGCATGAATGCTGGAGTACGCGGGCAAGAACTGTGAGCGCATCATGGGGAAGCTTCGATCTGGGTCCATGGGTGTTCATTGAAGAAAAGCAACACTACCTCCTGGCCAAGACCGATCCGGAAACATATTCCATTGAAAACCTGGCGCGCGACCACCAGACGGTTTGGGACGGTGTGCGCAACCCGCAGGCGCTACGCGCCATTCGCGAGATGCGTCCGGGCGACCGGGTGTTCATTTATCACAGCATGGGCGACCCCTGCATCGTCGGACTGGCGAAAGTGGCGTCCGCGCCCAGGCCGGACCCGAAGGACGCCAAACTGACGGTTGTGGACTTCGAGTTTCTGACCACGCTGGAGCCGCCCACCACCTTGCGCGAGATCAAGGAAAGCGGCCTTTTCGCCGATTGGGCCCTGGTCCGCCAGAGCCGCCTGTCCACCATGAGCGCGCCCGCGGCGTTTGTGGAGTGGATGCGGAAGCGGTACGGGAAGACGAAGATCTGAGACACGGAGACGCGGTGACAAGGGGACGCGGGAACGCGGAGATACCGCCCCCGGGCGCTTCGGTGGCCTGGCATTGTGCCCTCTTACCGATCAAGCACCGGCCGCGAATCGCCGCGTCTCCGCGTCCCCACGTCTCCGTGTCTCCATATCGCCTTCTCCCGATTTCCGGATTCCCGCGGCTGCGTCACTGGTAAGTCCAAGAAAAATTTACTATTATGATGGTGGCGGCTGGCATGCTAGGTGCTCCGTCGGAACTCCCCGGCGGTAGTGTGCAGCGGACGCCCAAGATGGCGGTTTGAATGTTTCAGGAACTCAAATTTCAGCTCTCAACCGCAATCCTGACCATCCTGACAATCGCCGCCACGGCCTCCGCCGTTATCAATTTCCAGCAACAGCACAAATTCCGCCTGGCCGATGACGGCGCGGTGTGGGTCGACCGCGGAGCCCGTGTGGAGGCCCTGCATATCGATCCCGACGGTCCGGCCGCCAAAGCTGGCCTCAAGAACGGCGATACGCTGCTGAAGATCAATGGCGCCGCCACCCAAAAGGCCATCGACGTTCCCCAAATCCTGGCGGCGGTGGGAGCGTGGAACAAGGCGGACTATACCGCCAGCCGGCAAGGCGTCGAATTCAAGGCCGCCGTCTACATCCGCGAAGAGCCGCTCGATCCCGCCGTTTCCTACCAGTACCTGGTAGGCGCCGCGTATCTCTTCATCGGGCTGTTCGTCTATTACCGGCGTGGCAGCGCCCATATGGCGCGCCATTTCTATGTTCTGTGCCTGGTTTCGTTCATCTTGTGCTCTTTCCATTACACTGGCAAGCTGAACGGCTTCGATAAAGTCATCTACTTTTGCAATGTGGCGGCCGGCCTGCTCGCGCCTACCGTTTTTCTGCATTTCTGCCTGACTTTTCCGGAGCCGCGCCGCTGGTTCCGCTCCAAACCCCGGATGGCCATCCTGTACCTGCCGCCCGCGCTGCTGTTCGCGTTCTGGCTGGCTGTGACTTCCGGCACCCTGCGGATCGGCATCTCGCTCGTGGAACTGCGCTGGATGCTCGACCGCATCTGGCAGCCGCTGCTGGTGGTTCCCTACCTGCTGGGCGGGCTGGCGCTGAGCCTGGACTATCGCAAAGCCGAAGACCCCATCGTGCGGCAGCAGTTGAAATGGCTGCGTAACGGGACTTTCTGCGGAATCCTGCCCTTCGCCCTCCTGTACGTAGCGCCCTACGCGTTGGGGATGATACCCAACCAGTACATGCGGCTATCGGTCCTGTCGCTGGCCCTCATCCCGCTGACCCTGGCGTACGCCGTCGCGCGCTACCGGCTGATGGATGTCGACATTCTCTTCCGGCGCGGCTATGCCTACACGCTGGCCACCGTATGCGTGCTGGCGGCCTTCTACGGCATTGTGTTCTCGCTCGGCAGCCTGGTGCAAAAGAACTTCAAGGATGTGGGCAACACCGGCCTGATCGCGGTGATGCTGGTGGCCGCCTTCCTGTTCCAGCCCATCCGCAACTGGATTCAGGAGCGGCTCGACAAGCACTTCTATCGCGACCGCTACGATTACCGGCGCACGCTGGTGGAGTTCGCCCGCGAGCTGAACGCGGAAACCGACCTGGACGCCATGCTGAATTCGGTCTGCGAGCGCCTGCTGCAGACCCTCTCGATCCGCCACATGGCCGTGTTCCTGGCCGAGGAACGGCCGGACGAAAAGCCCGCGTTTCGCCTGAAAATGTCCATGGGCGCGCGCCGCCGGCCGCCGGAGCTGACCGCTGACCAACTCGATTTGAGCTTCCTGAACTGGGACATGGCGCAGCCCTATATTTTCTTCGAGCGCACGCGCCATCAACTCGACGCGCTGTCGCGCAGTTGGCCGCCCACCGTGCGCGCCGCCATCGCGGATCTGGACCTCACCTATTATCTGCCCTGCACCGTCCGCGGGCGCACCATCGCTTACCTGGGCGTGAGCCGCACCGAAGATGGCGACTTCCTTTCCACGGTGGATGTCGAACTCCTGGCCACCATCTCCGGCTACGTGGGGATCGCTATCGAGAACGCCACGCTGTACCGCTCCCTGCAGCGCAAGATGGAGGAGTACGAGCGCCTGAAAGAGTTCAGCGAGAACATCGTCGAATCCATCAACGTGGGTATCCTGGCGGCCGACCTGGAAGACCGCGTCGAAAGCTGGAATACGCAGATCGAAAAACTCACGGGAATCGCACGGCAATCCGCCGTCGGTCGCAAGCTGGCGGAGTTGTTCCCCGCCGACTTATCGGACCAGTTCGAGCGCGTGCGCGGCCAGACCAGCATTCACCACATCTATAAGTTCGTGCTGCACCCCACGGCGCTGTCCGCATTACCGAGCCGCGCTGTGCTACCGATCCACGACGCGCCTCCGATCCACGACGCGCTACCGATCCACAACGCGCTATCGATCCACGACGCGCTACCCAAACACGACGCGCTGCCCAAACACGACGCGCTACCCAAACACGACGCGCTACCGATCCACGATGTGCTACCGAGCCACGACCGTCAGGGAGTGGTCCCAGTGGTCCCCATTAACGGCCACGGTTCCCAAAACGGCGCCAGCGCCACGCTGAACGTAGCGATTGCCCCGCTGGTTTCGAAGGACTTCGAACAGATCGGCCGCCTGATCATCTTCGACGACGTAACCGACCGCGCCGAACTGGAGCAGCGCCTGGTCCAGGCCGACAAGCTGTCGAGCATCGGCCTGCTCGCGGCGGGCGTGGCCCACGAAGTGAACACGCCGCTCGCGGTGATCTCCACTTACGCCCAGATGCTGGCCAAGCAGGTGGCCAACGACGACCAGAAATCCATCCTGCTGGACAAGATCGCCAAGCAGACCTTCCGCGCCAGCGAGATCGTCAACTCGCTGCTGAATTTCTCGCGCACCTCCACCACTTCGTTCGGCGACGTGGACCTGAACAAGGTCGTCCGCGAGACCATGTCGCTGCTGGAACATCAGATCCAAAAGGTGGGCGTGGAAGTGAAGCTGGATCTGGCCGTCGGCCTGCCGCCCGTGCACGGCAACGCCGGCAAGCTGCAGCAGGTCTTCCTGAACCTGTTCCTGAATGCGCGCGACGCCATGGATGGCGGGGGCGTGCTCGCGGTGCGCTCCTGGGCCGAAGATTCCGGCGCGCGGGTGGATGTTTCCGATACCGGCCACGGCATCTCGCCCGAGCACATCCAGCGCATCTACGATCCGTTCTTCACCACCAAGGGGAGCCGCAAAGGCACCGGCATGGGCCTGGCGGTGACCTACGGGATCGTCCAGGAACACAAGGGCTCCATCGAAGTGTCCAGCCGCCAGGGGGGCACCCGTTTCCAGCTTCTGCTGCCCTGGTCCAGGACAGTAGGACAGGCCTCCGGCCTGTCCGCATCCAAACAACCCGTGAATGCCGCCTGAAACGTCCATTCCTAAACTAAACCAGCCAGCCCTTTGGAGGGCGGGCTTTAGCCGGCGGAGGGCGGGCTTTAGCCGGTGGAGCGCAAGCTTTAGCCAGTGGAGGGCGGGCTTTAGCCGGCGTGGGGCTTTAGCCCCGCTGCAGCACTGCCTTCGCGCTGGATACCCAAAATGACCGCACCCGAACCATCCCCCTCCCCCGATAAAGGCCGCGTTCTGGTAGTGGACGACGAGCTGGATATCCGTGAAGGCCTGGAAACGCTCCTCAGCCTGGAAGGCTACAGCGTGGACCTCGCCGCGAACGGCGCCGAAGGCCTGCGCAAGGTCGAATCGCACGCCTACGACATGGTGCTGCTCGACCTCATGATGCCCGACCGCTCCGGCATGGACGTGCTTCGCGACGTCCGCGGGCGCGACCGCGAAACCCCCATCTTCATGATCACCGCCTACGGCTCCGTGGAAGCCGCCGTGGAGGCGCTCAAGCTGGGCGCCAACGATTACTTCTCCAAGCCCTGGGACAACGAGAAGCTGCTGATCGAGATCGACCGCATGATCTCCAAGCGGCGCCTCGAATACGAGAACACCCACCTGAAGCGCGCCCTGAAGCAGCGCTACAGCTTCCCCAACATCATCGGCAAGAGCGATCGCATGCTGCGCCTGCTCGACCTGGTGGGACAAGTGGCCAGCAGCCGCTCCACCATCCTGATCACCGGCGAAACCGGCACGGGCAAGGAGCTGATCGCCAAAGCCATCCACACCAATTCGCCGCGCGCGGAGCGCATGTTCGTGCCCGTGAACAGCGGCACGCTGCCCGCCGACCTGCTGGAATCCACCCTGTTCGGCCATGTGAAGGGCGCCTTCACCAGCGCCATCCACACCAAAAAAGGCTATTTCGAGGTGGCCGACCGCGGCACCATCTTCTTCGACGAGATCGGCACCATCTCGCCGGACATGCAGGCCAAGCTGCTGCGCGTCATCCAGGAGAAGGAGTTCATCCCGCTGGGCGCTACCGACCCGGTGCGCGTGGACGTGCGCATCCTGGCCGCCACCAACGACGATCTGAGAAAGCGCGTGGACGAGGGCACCTTCCGCGAGGACCTGTATTACCGGCTGAACGTGATCAACATCGCGCTGCCGCCGCTGCGCGAGCGCAAGGAAGACATCCCCGCGCTGGTGAGCCACTTCTTCACCAAGTACTGCCGCGAAAACGAAAAGTTCCTGGACCCGCAGGGCAATTCGGTCCTCCGTTTCCAACCGGAGGTGATGCAGATCCTGATGGAGCACAACTGGCCTGGCAACGTGCGCGAATTGGAGAACGCCGTGGAGCGCGCCGTGGTGCTGGCCACCGACCCCGCCGTGCCCCTGGATGTGCTCCCCGATCACCTGCTGCAATCGAGCGGCATCCGTCTGCGCCGCGCAGAAGGCGGCGCGCTGCCGGCAGATGCGTCGCTGTTCGAGATCGTGGCCGACTTCGAGCGGCGCATCATTCTGGAGCGGCTGGAGCAGCACAACGGCAGCCAGACGGAAGCCGCGGCTGGTCTGCACGTGCCGCTGTCCACGCTGAATCAGAAGATCAAACGGCTGGATATCAAGATTCCGAAGAAGTCGGAATAGGCATGCGGCACGGCGCGCGTTTGTCCGACTGGTGTTGGGATGAACGGAACGGAGAATCGGGTTTGGACTACGCAATACAGGCAGTTGTCTAATAAGGGGTAAGTTTTGCAACATTGCCGGAAGGCCCGTAAACAAAGGGGTTTCCCATGTTGCAAATGCCTAGTGCAAAATGGAGGCGTCGAAAACGTCCCCGACGACACCGCTTTTACCGTTCTTCGCAGCAACGCGAAAATCCCTTGAACCCTTAGCCGCTACGCGATTTCAGGTACACTCATTCTCAATGGCTAAAATCTCTCCTCACCCCAAACGACACGCTTGGGCTCCTGTTGAAGCGATGTTGCATGCTGCTAAGGCTCATTCCAAGCAATGCGAGACCAAACTGAAGGGGCTGTTGGACAAATCGGATTCAAGGCTTAAGCGGCTTAAAGACCCTCTCCGCGCGAATGTCGGGCTCCACAGGTGGCTCTCCGAAGATCACGAAGAAGCCTATTCGGACTGGCTGGCTTGGATGTTGGAAGAACTCAACAAGGTCAACACTGACCTGTTGGAGCTGCTAGGCGTTCCGGCTCCTCCCGGCGTGGCCAGTCTGGATGTCGCCATCGAGCGGGAGTATCGTATTACTGGTGGCAGGCTAGACCTTCTTATCCGTTTTGGGCAGCAGGCACTCCTCATTGTTGAGGTCAAAGTCACCTCCGCGGACGACGCACAGGTCTCAAAACATAAAGTCTATTGCCAGTGGCTCAAGCGGCAAGAAGAGCTTTACCACCTTCGCGGGCTTCAACCCGTGCTACTCGCCGTCGATGCGGGCGAGGCGGAATACGAGGGCTTTGCCCCACTCCTTTGGGAGGACTTCTGCGTTCGCGTCCGCCGGATGCTCCCTAAAATTCAACATCGCCTGGGGATCGTCACGGCAGCCATGTTCGTAGCATTCATCGGCGCGGTGGAACAGAATCTGTTACACCTCGTGCAACCGGGTTCGCAGGGGATAGGGCAATCGCTCTTCTATGCTCGAACCGCCGACCACCTCGAAAGGTCACTAACAACATGAACACACCGCCGAACCCCTTGCTCGTTGAAGGCGCCAAATCATATCCGCCAGCGCTCGCTGCTATTAGTGAGTTCCGGCGACTCGTCCAAGCGGGCTGCCGAAGGGTTCTGGTTAGCAACCTTGAGGAACTCGCCGGCGCCATGTCGGAGGACCTGGACCCGAAACTCATAATAAACCATGCGCAACCAGACAAGTTAGGCGCGGGTGTGGACGGAAGATCTGCGGCTTTAGGCGTACAGCTGTGGCGAAAAGGGCAGTGGCGACTGTTTTATTGTCTGCTCTGGCGCGACGGAAAGCTCTTTGCCAAGACCTCAATATTCATTAGAAATCGGGTTGTTGCAGAACAGAGGTATAGCGTGTTGAATAACAAGAAGCAGAAAAGCTACCCTGTGTACCTGCAAAATAGGGAGATTTACATCTCCAAAGAGGTCAGCCTCGATCAGGTGAACGATTTTGCCAAGATTCTAGGAACTCTCAGTCGGGACTGGGTCGGCCTATGGCGGAGTGTCGGCGGTCTCAAGCTCAAATCCTCCGCGCCGAAACCGTAGCAGATCGTTGGTTTGGTGATTCCACCCTTTTGGAGTGCTCTTCATCACGGTTGCCATAGCTTTCGTGCGAAGTTGCAAATTGGATGTGGCTCGGCCGTCCTGCTAGCGGCACTCGAAGCTAGCAACGTTAATTGATAATATTCGGGACGCCCGCTAGATCAGCTTGGTGTTCGTGCCTTTTTCCGTCTCCGTCAATCAGAATCACTTCGACCGGAGATTGTAAATCTTGTGGCGAGACATCAAAAGCAAAATCCATCACGGAAAAAATCGTTTGGCTAGGATGAATGGCAGCTTGCCGCCGAGTACACGGAAGTGGAGAGCGGCAAGAACCACGCCAACCGCCCGCAGCTACTCGCGGCCCTGCAGGAGTGCCGCAGGCGCAAGGCAACCCTCGTGATTGCCAAGCTCGACAGACCAGGCCGCAACGTTGCCTTTATCTCCGCGCTGATGGAGAGCGGCGCGGACTTCGTATGCTGCGACAATCCCCACGCCAACCGGCTCATCGGGATACATTTCGAAGCGCAGGAAGTTGATGCCACCGCCCAAGCTTAGCCATATCAGGAGCGCGTGTAAATGTAGCATGGGGATACGCTACCTTCTTCAGGTTTGCCCTGACCACGTCTTCCGTTCTCGTGACCCAGATACCCCTTGACCGGCCGGGCCACTTACTACCGCGCCCTGCGTCTTTGCGCGTCTGGTAACCCGCCCCCTGGCTCCTGTAGAACGCCAGCACGCCCTTATCCAGACGGAGCGATACTATCTATTTCCTTGACGGGCCGGTAGAACTTGCCCCGCACCGCACGCGCGAACCACTCATCGGTCAACTCGGGAATGTCGGAGAAGTCGATATCCTCACCCTTGATTCGGGCGATCTCTTTCAGGTTTTCCTTCTGTCGGCGCGTGAGCGGGTCGCGAGGTTTTCTCTCATAACGGACGATGGCCATGATTGACGACGCTAATGACGATTCCTTTCCTTACGGCTCGCTTTTCCAGCCGAGACGGTCCGAACGGAACCCTCCTGCCTCCACGTGTGGCAGGCCAATAGAAGCTCGTTAACCCAAGCGATGCCCTGCCAGCGCTCTTCGCCGTTCACGAAGCGATCCAAATCACGCCAGGTCATCCAGATCGATCCTAAGCGCCGCCGCCAACTTTTTCAACGTGGCCACCCCGCCCCTTTTGTGTCCAGCCTCAATCGCGGCGATCATCGGCCGCGAAACTCCCGCCGCCTTTGCGAGCGCCTCTTGCGTCATTCCCCGATGCTCCCGCCATATCTTGACCGCACGTTCCCCGGCCAAACGGCGCTCCGTCATCTCCAACGGAATCAGTTCGTCCTCGCCGCGCTCCAGCCGCGCCTTCGCCGCGTCGTAAGCTTTCACGTCCGCCAGCATCGCCGCGTCGTCCATCAGTTTCTTCAGCCGGTCCATCGGCAATATGGCGAACTCCTTGCCGCCGCGCGTAATTCTTTCGATTCGCATCAGTAGATTCCTCCTCTTGGTCCGACTTCCAAAACCAGCATCACGAGGCGATCGTCATGCAACTCGTAGATGACGCGCCAATCCCCAATCCTGAGTCGGTATCCGTCGCGGCCCTGCAGCTTTTTCAAGTTGTTGTTCGGGGCCCAAGGGTCTGCCGCAACCTCTTTGATCTTTGCCACGATCCGCCTCTGCCAATTCACCGGGAGCTTGGCTAGAGTGTTATCGAACGACTTCGTCGTGACGACGTTGTACATGGCAGCCAATTGTTACCCATAGAAACAATTATACGCCCGCGGCAGGGGCCCGCAAGGCGAAGGGTTCGGTCGTCGCAGAGAGCGAATCGGATGGGTGCCGCGCTGCTTCCCACGTGCGTCGCGCACAGGTTTGGGCGAACCCGCTGTTGGTCTGTCTCGCGCCCCGGGACACCATTTCCCCGATGGGCGCAGAGCGTGCCCTGCAACCGGGTGCGCGATGCCGCATCAGTTCCTCATCTCACCATTCCCCCAGCTCATTGAAAACGAAAGGAATCCGCCACCCAATCCGCCTTCCGCCGCCAGCTTGGCTGCTATCATGTTGTCGGGTTAGGATGCCGCGCTCCTGCTAAGGTCCCGGCATCCGGCCAGCGCTCTTTGAAAACTCGCCTGAAATGACCCACCAGAGAACCGGGGTGATCGGCCAGCCCACCTGCGCGGAGGATCGAGTCTGCCAGCGCCTTTACCCTCAAAGCGACGAAATGTTACAGAATGCAATACAGAATCGTCCTTTTCAAATGTGTCGCTAGACTGTCGCCGCCTTTACCCCGAAAGTGACAAATGCAACCGAACGCAACACGGAATCGTTCTTTTTCAGATGCGTCGCTAAACCATCGCTAAACCGCCTCCGCCGAAAATCGGCCCTGGCATTGGTCCCGCAGCCCTCAACCGGATTACCGAACGAACCCAAATCCAGCGGTAACATTTTCTCCCGCCCAATAGAATCAGCAATTTAGCCATCCATGTACGTTTAACGCACCCAACACGATACCGCTCCGTAGCCCGCCGCGAGTGATACGATGCGTAAGATCGCCCGATCAACACCATGCCCTCTATCCATCTCAAAACCCCCATCCCCGGACCTCGCTCCCGAGCGTTGGCCGAGCGCCGCAGCCAGGCCGTGCCGCGCGGCGTCTCGCAGTTGACGCCCGTCTTCGTGAGCCGCTCCGAAGGCGCCGTCATCGAGGATGTGGACGGCAACCGGTACCTCGATTTCGCGGGCGGCATCGGCTGTCTCAATGCCGGGCATTGCGAGCCGGGCGTGGTCGCCGCGCTGCACGCGCAGGCGGACCGCTTCCTGCACACCTGCTTCATGGTGACGCCCTACGAGAGCTACGTGCGGCTCGCCGAGAAGCTGAACGCGCTGGCGCCCGGCGGCACGCTCAAGAAAACGCTATTGCTCAACAGCGGCACAGAGGCGGTCGAGAACGCCATCAAGATCGCGCGCGCTTACACCCGGCGCCCGGCGGTGATCTGTTTCGAAGACGCCTTCCACGGGCGCACGCTGCTCGCGCTTTCGCTCACCAGCAAGACGCATCCTTATAAGGCCGGCTTCGAGCCGTTCCCGGGCGACATCTATCGCGTGCCCTATGGCCAACCCGCCGCGCAGCTTGAGGACACTTTTCAGCGCGTGGTGGCGGCTGAATCGGTGGCGGCCCTCATCGCAGAGCCTGTGCAGGGCGAGGGCGGATTCATCGTGCCGCCGCCGGGATGGCTCGCCGCCGTCGCGGATGTTTGCCGCAAACACGGCATCCTCTTCATCGCCGACGAAGTGCAGACGGGCTTCGGCCGCACTGGCAGGATGTTCGCCATCGAGCACGAAGGCATCGAGCCGGACCTGATCGTGACGGCCAAGAGCCTCGGCGGCGGGCTTCCGCTGGCCGCGGTCACGGGCAAAGCCGAGATCATGGATCACACCGGACCGGGCGCGCTCGGCGGCACGTTCGGCGGGAATCCCTTGGCCTGCGAAGCGGCGCTGGCGGTGATCCAGGCGATCGAGGACGGCGGGCTGTGCGCGCGCGCCATGCATCTCGGCGCGCAATTCCGCCAGCGGGCGCTGGCCTGGAAAGACCGCTTCCCCCTGATCCGCGAGGTCCGCGGCCTGGGCGCCATGCAGGCGTTTGAACTGGCCGATGCCGCATCCACGAAGACCCTAACCAAATACTGCTACGAACACGGCCTGATCCTGGTAACCGCGGGCACTTACGGCAACGTGATTCGAATACTGATGCCGCTGGTGGTCACCGATGAGCAGATGGATGAGGCGCTGGACGTCATGGAGGCGGGCCTCCCCGAAATCGGTGCGACAGTTACCTCGGCGCGATAGTTACCTCGACGCGATAGTTACCTCGACGCGATAGTTACCTCGACGCGATAGTTACTGAGCCGCGACCGTCAGGGAGCGGTCCCCCGAAACGGTTCAGCGCGCGGCTGAGCCTGTGCCAGAGTATTATGGAGTAATGAATCGGCATATCCGAAATGCCGCCGTCCTGCTCCTGGCGGCCTATCCGATCATGGCGCCCGCCGCCGATAATAGCTACCTCACCAACCTGCCCACCGGGGCCCGCTGGCTCGCGCATCTCTCGAACGACCTGCTGCCCTTCTGGACCATGCCGTCCGCCCTCGGCAATCCGCAGGGGTCGTTCCCGTCCACCCGCTGCGACGATGGTTCTTTGCTGGACTTCAACAATCCCTGTCCGCCCATCGCGGGCAACGCCTATCTGATGACGCCCGACCAATACCTGGTACCGCTCTCGCGGCAAACTTACGGTTATGGAGTAGCCTATCAACTTACCGGGAACACGGCGTATCTCGACTATATGAAGGCGGGCGTCGCGTACATCCGCCAGTACTGCATCGATCCGGCCGGCGGGATGTTCGAACAACAGGACCTTACTACCGGAGTCTGGGGCCCCAACATCCTATATCGCGATCCGCAGCAGCTTGGCTACGGGCTGCTGGGCATGGCGTTTTATTACTATCTGACTCGCGACGACACCGTGCTGCAGGACATACTCACGATCAAGAACTACATATTCGGCAGTTACTACAACCAATCACTGGGAACCAATCAGTGGCTGCTGGCGAACGACGACGGCACGCTGGCCGACTCCAAGCAATTGGTAGCCGATCTGGACGAGATGAACACCTACCTGGTCCTGCTGACGCCCCTGCTGTCCGAGCCGTACCAGGCGCAGTGGATGCAAACGCTGACCCTCGACGCACAATCCATCCTGGGCACGTTTTATTCACCCGAAGACAACCTCTTCTTTTTGCAGGCGGACACGCCGCAGGAAATGGACATCAATTACACCGGTGTGGACGTGGGGCACAGCAGCAAGGCGCTGTGGATGCTGCGTTGGACCGGACTCCTTACCGGCGACCAGGGTCTGGCCAGTTTCGCGGAAGCCAACGCCCGCCGCCTGCTGGATCGCGCCTACATGCCCGAGAGCGATGGCAGCGGCTCCTGGGCGCAAGGCGTGTTGCAGGGCGGCGCGCAGGACCAGGACAAGACTTGGTGGGTGTACGCCGAACTCGATCAGTTGTCCGGAACGCTGGCGCTTTCGGATGTCGCCGCCGGTTCGTATCTTCCGCAAACCACCGCGTATTGGTTCAACTATTTCGTCGATCATCAGTACGGCGAGGTGTGGAATGGAGTCAACTATCCCGCCAACACGCCGCAGCAGAGCTATCCGAAATCGTGGCAATGGAAGAACGCGTACCACGATTTCGAGCACACGCTGGTCGGGTACATCACCTCTCAGTGGCTCTTGGGCCAGCCAGTGACTCTGCACTATGCTTTCGCCAATCCGGTGGATCAAACGACCATCCACCCATATTATTTCTCCAACACGATTGACTCTCTCACGACTACTCAGGACAGCCAGGGCAACTCTTACCAGACGGTGACATTCCATCCCGTGACCGTCGGATCGGCGCCGCGGGTGGTGGCAACTTCCGCCGCCAGCTTCCTCGCAAGCCCGCTGGCCACAGGGTCTATCGCCACTGTGTGGGGCGTGACGCTGGCGACCGGACCGGCGGAACTCCACGTCTCGGTCACCGACGCGGCGGGCACATCCCGGTCCGCCTACATCTTCTACGCTGGTCCCCAACAACTCAACTTCCAGGTGCCGCCGGGCACGGCGAGCGGGAGCGCGACCATCACGGTCACGTCCGGCAACGTTGCCACAGCCGCCACCGCCCAGATCGCCAACGTCTCTCCCGGCATCTTCCAGTTGAACAGTACCGCGTTAGCCGCCGCCGAGGTGGTGTGGGTGCCGCCGGACCGGCCGCAGACGAACGGACAGGTGTACCAATTGGATGCCTCCAATAACGTGGTGCCGCTGCCCATCAGTGTCGATCCCGCCAATGGCGCGGTCTATCTGTCGGTGTATGGAACAGGCTTCGAGAACGCGCAAAGCGTCGCCGTGACAGTGGGAGGCCAGCCAGTACCGGTGACCTACTTCGGCCCGCAAGGCTATACTAACCCTTACGGCCTGGATCAAGTCGACCTTGGTCCGCTGCCGCCGTCGCTGGCCGGCCGGGGCCGGGTCAATATCATACTGACCGCGGATGGACAGACCGCCAACCCGGTTGAGATATACATCCAGTGATGGCGCGCGCGGTAACTCCGCGACTTACACCTTCTCCGGCACGACATAGGGCGCGCGATAATTCCGCGTCAGCATCTTATCGGCCTCATCGTCGCCCACGAATCGCTCCGTCGCCGGATCGAAGTTCAGTTGCCGCCCCAGCCGGTACGAGATATTCCCCAAATGCGCCAGCGACGACGCCAAGTGCGCCGTCTCCACCGGTCCGTCCAGGTCACTCGACTTGCGGCTTTCCACGGCTTTAATGAAGTTAGCGTAATGGTCGCCGCCGGCTTTGCGTTTCGGACCCGGCTCGCGCTTCTCGCCCAGGTACACTTCGTAAGAGTCGTAGCCATTAATCGCCAGATACCCTTCCGACCCATAGAAGATGTTACCTACGCCCACGCCGCCCTCCGTGTTCGTGCACCAGGGACGCACTTCAAACTGAATGATCTTCTTCTGCTCCGGATAGTGATACACGGAGGTCAGCGTTTCCGGTGTCTCCTTATCGTCGTCCCACAGAAACTTGCCGCCCATGGACGTGATGCGCGTGGGCAGACCTACTCCCAGGCCCCACATGCACATGTCCGTTTCGTGAATGCCCTGATTGCCCACGTCGCCGTTGCCGTAGTCCCAATGCCAGTGCCAGTTATAATGCACCAGCGCGCGGGTGAAGGGGCGCTCCTCGGCCGGGCCTTGCCAGATATCCCAATTCAAATACTCGGGCGTGGGCTCGTTGCCCTTATGGCCCACCGACGGACGCCACCGGAACACCAGGCCGCGCGCCATGTAGACGTTGCCGATCCCGCCTTTGTTCATCAACTGGACGGCTTCTTTGATGGCCTCCGAGCTGCGCAGTTGCACTCCGTGCTGGACGATGCGGTTGTAACGGTGCGCGGCCTCGACCATCTTGCGGCCTTCGTAGATGTTATGCGCGCCGGGCTTTTCGACGTATACGTCCTTGCCCGCCTGGCACGCCCAGATCGTGGCCAGTGCGTGCCAGTGGTTGGGGGTCGCGATACTGACGGCGTCGATTTCCTTGTTGTCGAAAACCTTACGCAGGTCCTGCTCGGTCTGCACCTTGCGGTGATACTTGGTTTCGAACTGTTCCGCGCGCGCGGCCAGCAGGTTGCGGTCGGGATCGCACAGCATCACCACTTCGGCGTTGGGCAGCGCGTTGAACCCGAAGATATGATCCCTGCCGCGGCCATTGACACCCAGCACGGCAACCCGAACGCGGCTGTTGGCGGACGCTTTGCCGGCCATGAGCGAAACCGCGGCCCCGCCTGCGCCCAGCACGAAACTTCTTCGACTATTCATGAGGCACCTCTGTCGGAAATTCTAGCACCGCGACTATCTCACCAACTTCTCCGCCAAGTCTTCCGCAATGTCGAGGTTGACCTGCACTGTACGGCCCTCTTGCTTCACCTGGATTCCGTCCAGGGCGCGCAACAGGTCCGGTTGGTCGCCCGGCACGCTGCGCGGCGCGCCCATGCGGGCCAGCGCGGCCAGCCCGCGCAAAGAGTCCGCCAGGCTTTTGGCGTCCGCCTCGGTGCGGGAATCGCCCACAAGGGCCGCGTGCACGCCCGTGCGCAAGTCGACGGTCAGGCTGGCGCCTTCCACCGCGCGCAGCACGCGGTCCAGGTTGCCCAGATTCCCCATCTCGCGAAGCTGGTCCGGCCCCATCCCTTTCCAGCCCGCGACCACCGCCCAGACCAGCGTATCGGCGGGCAGAGCTTCGACGCGCGCCATCAGGTCGCGTGGGGCGCCGCGACCGCCGCTCTTCGATTGGTCGATGGCCGCGCGCACGGCCGCACTGTTGCCATACAGCGTGAATCCCTTATACTCGGTGGCATTCAGATCGCCCGCCGGTTTCGCCGCAAGGGCGCCATGCACCATCGTCAGCACATTCCTGCCGTCACTGGCCAGCAGCAGGTCGTGCAAATCCCGGCTGGAAAATTCGCCGGAGCGCGGCAGACGGTTTTGCTCCGCCAGCTTGCGATAGAGGTGCGTCGCGCGGAGCCGATCCATGTTGACGCCCGCGAGCGCCACGGTATCCGGCGGGATGAAGACGGTCAAGGCCGGGTCGATGGGGCCGTGCCTGGTCAGGCCGCATCCGGCGAGAACCAGACAGAAGATCACGGCGGCACCGGAGGGCGGCCAATCTTGGCCGCAGCAGCCTTTCAGGCGGCCAGAGCCGGCTGAAAGCCGGCTGCGGGCAGAATTGCCCGCCCTCCACTCGGTTTTCCTATCAAGCCTCCCGGAGAAGCTCATGAACGCCTCACAGTCATTATGGCAGCGGAATGCGCGATAATTTGACGTGATGGCAACCGTCGCCGCCTCGCCTTATCAATTCAAGGACAGCCCGTACAGCAGCCACAGCCTGCTGCTGGCCAGCTTGCCGCCATCCGGCGACGGCCGCCGCGTGCTGGACGTAGGCTGCGCCAGCGGCTACCTGGGCGCGATCCTCGCCAGCCGCGGTTACCTGGTGACCGGCATTGATTCGCCCGGCGTGGCGCGCGCCGGCTTTCCGGAGTCCATCGAACTGTTGGAAGCCGATCTGGATCGGGGGTTGCCGCCTTTGACGGGCCGGTTCGATTTCGTGATCTGCGCGGATGTGCTGGAGCACCTGCGCCGGCCCGAGCGCCTGTTGCGCGAGTTGCGCGCGGTCCTCGCCACCGGCGGACGGCTGGCCGCCTCGCTTCCCAACAGCGGTCACGCTTATTTCCGCTGGAATGTTCTCACCGGCCGCTTTCCGGCAGAGGAGCGCGGGCTGTTCGACCGCACCCATGTGTATTTCTACACCTGGCGCGGCTGGCTCGATCTGTTCCACGCCGGCGGATTCAGCATCGAAACCGTGCGCTGTTCGGGCGTGCCCATCGGCCTGGCGCTGCCAAAATGGGAAGGATCCGCCTGGGTGCGCGCGCTGGAGCGAATGTCGTACGAATCGGCGCGCTGGTGGAAGACAATGTTCGCCTATCAATTCATCGTCACCGCGGCGCCGGAGATCGAGCCGTGACGGACAAGTCTAAAGTTGTAGTGGTCATGCCCGCTTACAATGCGGCCAAGACCCTGCACATGACCTATCAGGATCTGCCGCGCGAGCTGGTGGATCTGGTCATCCTGGTGGACGATGGCAGCTCCGATGAAACCGCCCAAGTCGCGCGTGACATGGGTCTGGTGCTGTTTGTTCACAATCGCAACTACGGATACGGGGCCAATCAGAAGACCTGCTACCGCGAGGCGCTTAAAGCGGGCGCAGACATCGTGGTGATGGTTCACCCGGATTATCAATACGACCCGACCCTGCTGCCCGAGATTGTCCGTCCCATCCAGGAAGGCCGCGCCGACGTCGTGCTGGGATCGCGCCTGATGGGGGCGAATCCCATCAAGCAGGGCATGCCCTGGTGGAAATACGTCTCCAATCGCTTTCTCACCTGGGCCGAGAACGTCACCTTCGGCCTGAAGCTTTCCGAGTATCATACCGGCTACCGGGCGTTCCGCAGAGAGGTGCTCGAATCCGTGAACCTGGAAACCAACTCCGACAAGTTCATCTTCGACCAGGAAATTATGGCGCAGATCGTGGCGCTGCGCATGCGCATCACGGAGGTGCCCGTGCCGACCCGCTATTTCGCGCAGGCCTCCTCGGCTTCATTCGTCCAGAGCACGATCTACGGCTTCTCGATCCTCCTGCTGCTGGCGAAGTATCTGATGTACCGCTGGGGATGGGGTTACCACCGCCAGTTCGATAGCTTGCACCGCCGCTATCGCGCGGGGGCCGAGCCGGCCGGGCGGAAGAGCTGACGGTGCGGCGCGCCAAACTGCTCCTGGATTTCCTTCTGATCTTTCTCTTCACCGCGGTGCTGATCAAACCGCTTTTCAAAGCGAAGTATCTGGACCGGTGGGATTCGATCGAAAGCACCTACGTCGCGGACGGTCGCTTTCTCAACGAACACTGGCCGCACCCCCAGTGGCAGCCGCTCTGGTATTGCGGCACGCGCTACGACTACATCTATCCTCCAGCCGTGCGGTATGGGACAGCCTTGCTGGCGCGCGTTTACGCACCGGTGAAGGCGTATCACGTATTTGTTGCGCTGCTCTATTGCATCGGAATCGCCGGAGTGTATTTCCTGGTGTGGGTGATGAGCCGGTCGCGCGGCGCGGCGTGGCTGGCGGCCGCAACTTCGGCGTTCGTCTCGCCCGCATTTCTTTTCATCCGTCCGGTGCGCCTGGATTCGCAGTATCTGGCGCCCTGGCGCCTATGGGTACTGTTGCGCTACGGCGAGGGACCACACATCTCGTCGCTCGCGCTGCTGCCGTTCGCGCTGGCCTTTGCCTGGCTAGCGCTCGAGACGCGCCGTGGCGCATTCCTGGCGGCTGCCGCGATCTGCGCCGCGCTGGTCGCCCTCTCGAATTTCTACGGCGCGACCGCGCTGGCCATTTTCTACCCCATTCTGCTGTGGAGTCTGTGGGTCACTCACCGCGATAACCGGATATGGTTGCGCGCCGCCGCGATTCCCGCGTTGGCGTACGGCATGTCCGCGTTCTGGCTGACACCCTCGTACCTGCGGATCACTATCGAGAACCTCCAGTATGTATCATCGCGGGGAAATACATGGTCGGTGGCATTGTTCGCCGTGGCCATCGTGCTGTTTTTGTGGTTGTCGCGCCGTGCCGCGTCCGGCAAACCGGCCCGCGCCTATGCGGTCTTCCTTTGCGGCGGCCTGCTGTTTATGGGGCTGAACGTGCTGGGCAACTTCTATTTCAACTTCCGCGTTATCGGCGAGCCGCAGCGCCTGGTTCCGGAGCTCGACCTCGCGATGATTCTGGTGGGCGTCGAAATGCTGCGGCGATTGTGGAACTGGCCCGCAAAGGCGCCCTCGCGGGTGTGGGTGGCGCGCGCGCTGGCCGCGATGCTGGTGCTGTGTTCAGCCTGGCCGGCTCGCCACTATGTGCAGCATGCCTGGGATTTCTACCCGCGGGAATCGGACTACCGGCAGCGCGTCGAATACCGTATGTCGGATTGGATAGCTGGCCATCTTCCGCAAGCGCGCACCTTCGTTTCCGGATCCGTGCGCTTCTGGTGGGACACCTGGCATGACTTGGCCCAGGTAGGTGGAGGATCTGACCAGGGACTCCTCAACGGCAAGTTGGCCGCCGCAGGTTGGGAAATCCACATGGGACCTAATCCCGAATTGGCGGTCCGCTGGCTCACCGCCCTGGGTGCGGACGCTGTGATCGTTTCGAGCAGGCAGTCGCAGAATCCCTATCGCGATTTCGCGTTTCCCGATAAATTCTCCGGCGTGTTGCCGGTGCTGTATGACGACAGTCAAGGCAATGTGATCTACCAGGTTCCCCGCCGCTATCCATCGCTCGCGCGGGTGGTCGATCGGGCGCGTTTCGAAGCCGTGCAGCCACTCGAGCAAAGCAATCTCGACTTGCTGCGGGCATATACCGCGCTGATTGAAGAGGGTCCCGATGCGCCCGTTACCACCGCCTGGAGTGGAACCGACATGATGCGTGTGCACGCCCGCGTAGCGGCGGGCCAGTCGATTCTGGTGCAGGTGACTTACGATCCGGCCTGGCATGCTTACGCCGGCGGACAGACGTTGCCGGTTCACAAAGACCGCGGAGCGGATTTCAGCGTGATCGACGCGCCGCCAGGAGAGCATGACATCGCGTTCGTGTTCGAAACGCCGCTGGAGAACCGCATCGGCTGGGTGCTCGCGTGGCTGTCGCTGGCCATCGCCGCAGCGCTCTCAGCACTCGATTACGTTCACCGCCAGCACGCCGAGTGACGTCTCCTTGTAGTGCGAGCGCATATCCAGGCCGGTCTGGTACATCGTCCGGATCACCTGGTCGAGTGTGACCTTGTGGCCGCCTTCTTCGGTCATCGCCATGCGTGCGGCGTTCTCCTCGTTCACCGCGATGGCATACAGGTTGATCCAGTCGATCGGGCGGCGCGCATGGGACCGACCGTGTGGGAACTGGAGGGTCCGATTCCGATTCTGAATAGCTCGAAGATGCTGGTATTCATTGAAGCCCCAAGTGGGGCGGGCAATTCTGCCCGGGGTCCCCTCTGGGGACGGCTTTCAGCCGGCTCTGGCCGCCTAAAAGGCGGCTGCGGCCAAGATTGGCCGCCCCACATTTTGCGTAGAGGTACTCGCATTGGCAAAACTAAGTGCCATTGGAATGCGCGTCCCTCTTACGCAAGCCTGCCCGTGGCAGATGTTCGGGTTTATGGAGATGGGGTCAAATGGCACGCTCCTATCCCTCCCTCTCCAAGCTTACCGCCCGCAGGATCGCCTCCACCAGACCGTCCACAGTGAACACGGATGCCTCGACCGTCACTTCAATCCCCAACTCGCGTGCGCTGGCGGACGTGACTGGGCCGATGGAAGCAACCTTCGCGCCGGCGAGAGTTTCCGCGCCGGCCATGGCGACGAAGTTCCGAACGGTCGAAGAACTGGTGAATGTGATCCAGTCCGGTTTGGCCGTGAAGTCGAAGGCGCCCTCGGGAGCGGCCGTGCGATAGGCTTCCACCACGTCTACCTGCGCGCCGCGCCGCGCCAGTTCGACAGGCACCAGATCGCGGGCCACGGCGGCGCGCGGCAGCAGGATGCGTTGGCCCGCCAGGTTGTGCGCCGCGCCATGTGCGGCGAACGCCGCGAGCATCCCTTCGGCCACGTAATCGGTGCCCATCACATCGACCTTCAGGTGCAAAGCTTCGATAGCGGCGCGCGTCGCGGGACCGATGGCGCAGATGCGCGCGCGCAACGCCCGCAGGTCCATGGCGGAGCGGTCCAGGCGCTCCAGGAAAAATCGCACGCCATTGGCGCTGGTGAAGATCAGCCAGTCGTACGAACCGAGGTTGGCGATGGCCTGATCGAGCGGTTCGTAATCGAGGGCGGGCAGAATCTCGATCACCGGCAGTTCGATCGTTTCCGCGCCCAGCGCGCGCAGCCTGGAAGAAAGCGCCTCGGCCTGGCCGCGGGCGCGCGTAACCACGATGCGCTGGCCGAACAGCGGCAGGCGCTCGAACCAGTTGAGCTTGTCGCGCAGCCCCACCACTTCGCCAATAATAATTGTCGCGGGCGGCTTGAGGTCGTGCTCGTGGATCAACGCGGGCAACGTGGCCAGCGTTCCCACCAGCGTGTGCTGATCCGGCCGCGTACCCCAGCGCACGGCCATGGCGGGCGTATCGGCGGCGCGGCCGTAGGCGATCAGCGCGCGCGCGATTTCATCGAAGGCGAAGATGCCCATGAAGATGACCAGCGTCTCCGTCCCGCCGACCTTGCTCCAATCGATGCCCGCTGGATCGTGGCCCGTCACGAACGTCACGACTTTGGTATGCTCGCGATGCGTGAGCGGCACTCCCGTGTACGCCGCAATGCCCAACGGCGAGGTGACCCCCGGCACGATTTCAAAAGCCACACCCGCGGCGGCCAGCGCTTCGGCTTCTTCGCCCCCGCGGCCGAAGATGAAAGGATCGCCGCCCTTCAGCCGTACCACGTTCAGGCCGCGCCGCGCGCGCTCGATCATCATGGCGCAGATCTCTTCCTGGCTGAATGCGTGCACGGATTTCTTTTTGCCGACGTAGATGCGCTCGGCCTGCCCTGGCGCCAGATCCAGCAGCGCCGGGTTGGCGAGGTAGTCGTACAAGACGGAGTCCGCGCGCTCCAGCAAGCGGCGGCCCTTCAGGGTGATGAGCTCGGGATCGCCCGGTCCGGCGCCTACCAGGTAGACCTTGCTCATTCGTAGACGCTTTCCAGGATGCGGTCCGCGCCCGCGGCCAGCAACGCGTCCCCTAACTCGCGGCCGATGCGCTGCGCGTCCGCGGCGGAGCCTTCGGAACAGTCCCGCACCAGGTCGGCGCCATCCGGCGAGACCACCACGGCTTGGAGCGAGAGACGGTCGCCGGTTACGGTGGCGTAGGCTCCTATGGGGACCTGGCAGCCTCCTCCCAGGGCGGCTAGGAGAGATCGCTCAGCAGTGACGGCCGATTGAGTGGGGGCGTGATTTAGTTTTTGACAGGCCCGGAGGCTTGTACCACTTGTCTCAATCGCCAGGGCGCCTTGGCCTACCGCGGGACAAACGACATCGGGCGACAGGACCTCCGCGATGCGGTCCTCCCAACCCAGGCGTTTCAGACCGGCCGCCGCCAACACGATGGCGTCATACTGGCCTTCATCCAGCTTGCGTAGGCGCGTGTCGAGATTGCCGCGCACCGGCTCGATCCGGAGATCGGGCCGCACTTTGCGCAACTGCGCCGCGCGCCGCAGCGAACTGGTGCCCAGCTTCGCGCCCGCGGGCAAGTCCGCCAGCCGCCTGCCCACCAGGGCATCGCGCGGATCTTCGCGCGCTGGGATCGCGGCCAGCACCAGCCCCGCGGGCAACTCGGTGGGCAGGTCCTTCAGACTGTGCACCGCCAGGTCCGCGCGGCCCTCCAGCAGGGCTTCTTCAATCTCCTTGGTGAACAGCCCCTTCGCGCCGACTTGAGCCAGCGGCACGTCGGTGATCTTGTCGCCGGTGGTCTTGACGATTTCGATGCGGCTCGGGTATCCCAGGCCTGCCAGTTGCTGCTGCACCCAATGGGCCTGCCACAGGGCTAGTTGCGATCCGCGCGATGCGATGATGAGCATGGTTTTAGGACCGCTCCCTCACGGTCGCGGCTCGGTATGTCGCGGCTCGGTAAGGTGAAACACCTTGCGGATGGCGGCGATCACGTGCGCCCCGTCCGGCCGCCCCGCCTGCGCCCGCAGCTCCGAGATCGGCCCGTGCGCCACTTTGTTGATGATGCCGCGCGTCAGCATCTCCCAGGCCTCTTCCTGCTCGCGCGTCACCGGACCATACTTGCGCCGCACCTTGTCGATCTCCGCCTGCCGGATGCGCTCCAACTCTTCCTGTAGGCTGACGATGGTGGGCGCGATTTCCTGCACCTTGAGGCGGGCCATCATGCGCTCCACCTCCTGCTTGACGATCTCCTCGGCGCGCTCGGCCTCCTTGAGCCGCTCGCGCAGGTTGGCGTTGACCACTTCCTGCAGGTCGTCGATGTCGTAGAGGAAGACGTTGTCCAGATCGTTGACCGACGGCTCGATGTTCCGCGGCACCGCGATATCGATCAGGAACATGGGCTTGTTGCGCCGCGCGCTGATGACCCGCTGCATTTCGTCCTTGTGCAGGATGTAGTGCGGCGCGCCGCTGGAGGCGATCAGGATGTCCACTTCCGGCAGCATGGCGACGAAGCGGGTGTACTCGACGGGCGTGCCTTGGAACAGCTTCGCCATTTCGATGGCGCGCTCGTGCGTGCGATTGGTGACGAAAACGTGCGTGGCGCCGGAGCGCCGCAGGTGCCGGGCGGCCAGTTCCGACATCTTGCCCGCGCCCGCGATCATGACCGTACGGTTGTTCAGCGAGCCGAAAATCTTGCGCGCCAGTTCCACCGCCGCATAGCTGACCGACACCGCCATCTGCCCGATACCGGTTTCCGAGCGCACCCGCTTGGCCACGCTGAAGGCGCGCTCCAGCAGGCCTTCCAGCCATCCGCAGAGCACGCCCTCGTTTTTCGCGATCCCGTAGGCGGTCTTGAGCTGCCCCAGAATTTGCGGCTCGCCCACCACCATCGAATCCAGGCTGGAAGCCACGCGGAAAAGGTGGTGGATGGCGTTCTGGCCTTCATGCCGGTAGACGTACGGCTCGATCGAGGCCGGCGCCACCATGCGCGATTCCCGCAGAAACTCGTCCACCAGCGCCTGCGGGTCAACCGGATCGTCCGTAGTGACGGTGATCTCGACGCGGTTGCAGGTGGACAGGATGCAGGCTTCCGACACGCCCGCGCGCGACTTCAGAGACTGCAAGGCTCCGGGCAGCGCCGGCTCCGGAAAGGCCAGGCATTCCCGCACTTCGACGGGCGCCGTCTTGTGGCTGACCCCTGTGACCAGCAGTTTCATGGCTTCAGCAGCAGGCCCAGCCGCGCGTGCGCCACCCAGGTAATGGCCGACAACCCGACCACCACGATCACCATGATGGCGGCCTTGCGGCCTCGCCATCCGGCCGTGATGCGCAGAAACACCATGGCCAGGTAGCAGCCCCAGGTGATGAACGATATCGCGATGGCCGGCTGGCTGATCCATCGCGTCTTGTGCTCGATGAACGCCCAGGTGGTGGCGGCGATCACCGCCAGCGTCATCAGCACGAAGCCCAGCGCCATCGACCGGGAGATCAACTCGTCCAGCGTGCCCAGCGGCGGCAGGCGGTAATACAGCTTGCGCGGCTTCTTCCGCTTGAGCTCGCGCTCCTGAAACAGATACAGCAGCGAGGCTCCGGCAGTGAACGCCAGCGCGGCGAAGCCGAGCAATACCAGCGTGATGTGCACGTCCAGCCAGGCGTTGCGGATCACCGGGCTGGTCCAGGCGTCCACCGGGTTGCCCAGCGTCGAAACCAGCGTCATGACGAAGACAAGGGGGAAGATGAAGACGCTGAGGCTTTCGGTTTTGTAGCGCCAATAAACGAACAGGAACAGAGCGGCGATGAGGAAGGCGCACATCGAAAGCGTTTCGTAGAAATTGGCGATGGGGCAGCGATTCATGAGCACGCCCTCGTCCACGATCGAGACGCAGTGCAGCACGGCGCCGATGGAAAACGCGGTGAGGGCAACACGGAAAAGGTGCTCGCGTTTGTGGACCAGGGTAAGGATGGCGTGCAGCAGGCCGAGCGAGTACAGGGCCGCGGCCACGCGCAGCCAGATGACACTCATTTCAGCCATGAAGTGCGCCGTTCAAGGGATTGAAACAATATTATAGCGTGGGGCGGCGGCGGGGTCTGGTTGATGGCTGTGCTGGCTTCGTTGCGAGTGGTGAGGTCCGAAACTGAATCTGGCCGCACCCGGCTGTAAGACTACGAAAGCCTCCACCAGTTGCGAAGAATGCTCGTTTACCAGCTTCAAAACCACGTCAGCGAGCAAACTCCGCGCAGAGGCCGGGAATCGGATCAGGATCACACCTGGTGAATCCATGCGTCCTGCGTATACGAGCCAGCCGAAGTCCTTGTCCTCGGTCAGCAGTATCCGGTTCTCGGTCAGTGCAAGGTCCAGCACATCCTGGTCCACGGAACGATGCTGAAATTCGCTCACCGCGAGCACACCATGGCCCTGTGCCCGGAGGGCTCGGACGGCGGCGAAATCGCAGCATTCATCTGCGAGGAAACGCATGGGCCCGATCTAATGGGAGCTGAGCGTCAGGACGGTTTCGTGCGCGATGGTGTCGGCCGCGTAAGCTAGCGCTGCCCGAATATCGTCTGCGGCCAACCGGGGATAAGCGTCCAGGAGATCTTCGATCGCCGCACCCTCCGCCAGCTTGCGTAGTAGAAGTTCCACGGGTATGCGTGTTCCGCGAATCACGGGCTTGCCCTGCATGATGCTTGGATTGGTCTCGACCCGATCAGTCATGGCTTTAGACCCCGCTTCGATTGTACCAACATTGATCCAGGCGGTCTTCGGAGAATACGAAGACCGCGTATCAGTGCTCGTCGCTTGGTGCAGAAAAGGAGTAGCATGGCGAGAATATCTGGCTCCGGGTGCGGACCCCAAATGCCGCAATCGAGCGCCCACGCGCCCAGTGGGCTGCCGCCGATGCCTATCAAGCACACTGTGTCGCGGGAGCTACGCACGGAGCCGGCGTAGGCGCGCACTTCATTGATGGTTTCCATTTGGAACGGCAAATGCGGGAATCCCTGCTCATTCGCCTCGCTCTGCTTATGAAAGGAAGCCAGGGTATAGGAATAGAAAAGGACAGGCCAGGAGGCCCGTCCCACAACTACCGCCGGTGTACGAAGTTGGTTTCCGGTCCGTGGAATGTGGGGAAGGTCTTGGAGATGTGATCGTGCCAAGCGAGACTTTCCTCGTCCAACAGGGCCCACAGCAAGCCGAGGCCGAGGGCGCAATAGCCGAGGCAAGCGCCCAGGTAGCGCAGCCAGCGCGACGTGCGGTCCGGCGGGTAGCCGTCGAAGTTGATGAGCGTCAAGCGCAGAGTACGCATGCCGGGGGTCTGGCCGCCGGCGCACACCCATACGAATCCATAGAACATGGCGATCAACACGGCGGCGGCGCCCATGATCAGGATCACCGGTTTGCTGGAAGGGAACGAGCCGCCCAGGAGATAGAAGACGGTAAGAAAGAGTCCGCAGGCGATCAGGATCATGCTGCCATCGATGGCGGCGGCGCAGGCCCGGTGCATGGGGGCGGCTACCGAAGCGTCGCAAACGATGACGGCCTCGACGGTAGTCGACAGCTTGCGCGGCTCCGGCGGGGCGGGCGGCAGGAAATCGAGCGAAGGCTGTGCGTCGTTGGGCGCGCCGGTACGGCGGCGGGTCAAGCGCGTGGAAGTGCGGGTAACCGTCTTGAGCTTCGGCGGCGCCGGCGGATCCAGGATTCCGTCGAACGGGATCACTTTGCCGGAAGCCCGGTCCTGGAAGAGCATGGCTTGGCGCGGAGCGGCGGCCGGCTGTGCGGGTTGCGAAATCGCGGGCGGGCGCGACGGCTCGCCGCGATCCGGCCGCGGCACGGCGGCCAAGGCGCCCGAGGTGGCCATGGCATAGACATCAAATTGCGGCCGGCCGCAACGCCGGCAGCGTCTTTCGTCGTCTAAATTCAGGTAACGGCAATAACTGCAAGTCATGGTTAAGCGTCTATGGTGCAAAGGAAGGCCCCTATGTGGTACGTTTGCCGATTGAGCCCTCTCGCGTGCACACGCCCCCACCTTCTACTTAGCACACTCGCCGAACTTTGTCACGCACTTTATTCGAATATCAGGCACAGTTCCATCTTTAGCGTGTTGGCGGTGTTGGTCTTGATGCACGCGGCGGCCTTCGGCCAGATTCCGCCGACCTCGGTCCTGGTTCGGCCGCCCACCGCCGCCCCCGCGTCGCAACCCAATAAACGCATCTATAAGCCGCGTCCCAACGCGCCGCCGGTCGGCTGGTGGGACGTGCATGCGGTGGAGCAATACAACGATGGGCAAGTGCGGCATCTGCGCGGACACGCGGAGATGGAGAACGTCAACATGCTTTTCCGCGCCGACGAGATCGATTACAACGATGACACCGGCGACGTGCAGGCGCGCGGGAATATTTACTTCGAGCAGTTCGAGCGCAACGAGAAGATCTGGGCCGACCACATGGAGTACAACACCAAAACGGAGAAGGGTAAGTTCTACGATGTGCGTGGCACCACCGCCCCGCGCATCGACACGCGCCCCGGTATGCTCACCAGCACCAATCCGTACTATTTCGAGGGCAAGTGGGCGGAACGCGTGGAGGGTCACTACATTCTATACGATGGATTCCTGACCAATTGCCGTATCCCGAATCCGTGGTGGCGGCTGAAAGGGCCGCGCTTCAATGTAGTGCCGCAGGAATCGGCCAAGGCTTACCGCGCTGTCTTTCTCTTGCGTAAGTTTCCACTCTTTTACACGCCGTTCTTTTATAAGTCGCTCGAAAAGCGGCCGCGGCGCAGCGGCCTCCTGATGCCCAACATCGGCCACAGCTCCACGCGGGGCTATATGTTCGGCGTCGGCGCATTCTGGGCGATCAATCGCAGTTACGACGCCACTTACCACGTCCAGGATTATACGGCGCGCGGCTACGCGCATCACCTGGAATTGCGTGGCAAGCCCACCGACAAAGCGGACTTCGACGCCATTCTTTTCGGTGTGCAGGATCGCGGCTTGCTGGAGTCCAACGGCGAGCGTGGGCCCAAGCAGGGCGGCATCACTGCCTCGGTGGCGGGCAAGGCGGACCTGGGCGACGGCTGGACGGCCAGAGGCTTCATCAACTACCTCAGTTCGTTTACGTTCCGAGAGGCCTTTTCGGACTCATTCAACGAAGCGGTCTTCAGTGAAGTGAACTCCGTGGCGTTCTTGAACAAAGACTGGTCGACTTACACCGTGGACGCGGTCGTCGAACACAGGCAGGATTTCACCAGCCTGGAGATCACCCAAACCGATCCCAGCGGAAAACAGAATACACAGACCAACGCGGTGGTAGTCAAGAAGCTGCCGGAGGTGGATCTTTCGAGCCGCGACCATCCGGTGGCGGACGATCTGCCGGTGTGGTACTCGTTCGATTCCAGCGCCGGCCTGCTGTCGCGCAGCCAGCCGGATTTTCTTTGTGACAGTAATCCGTCGTCTTGCCAGCAGGTGTACAACAACGACACCCAATTACTGGGCCGCTACCAGACCAGCCTGCTGAATACCCGCATGGACTTCGCACCGCAGATTACCGCCGCGCTGCATTTGGGCGACTTTCACCTGGTCCCCAGCGTCAAGGTGGACGAGACTTTCTACGGCGAGACTCAAGGTCCGTATGAGGACGGCTTTCTGCGTGTGCTTCCCTCGGACTTCCTGCGCAGCGCCCGCGAGTTCAAAGTGGACCTGGTGGCGCCTTCCTTCGGGCGCGTTTTCAATCGCAAGAGCTGGCTGGGTGACAAAGTGAAGCACGTGATCGAGCCGCGGGCCACCTACGAATACGTCACGGGCATCGGACAGGATTTCAACAAGGTGATCCGTTTCGACCAGACGGATCTGCTCTCGAATACCAACCAAGTTACTTTCTCGCTCACGAACCGGCTGTACGCCAAGCGCGGCGACGACGTGTCGGAGATTTTCAGTTGGGAGTTGTCGGGAGCGCGATATTTCGATCCGACTTTCGGCGGCGCGATCATTCCCGGACAGCGCAACGTCCTGCTGAGCCAGATCGAGCTGACGCCCTTCGCCTTTCTGGATGGTCCGCGCACGTATTCGCCGATCGTGTCGGCGCTGCGCGCCCAGCCGAAGTGGAACATTGCCTTCGAATGGCGGACGGATTACGATCCGGCGCGCCATGGCATCGTAGCCTCGACGGCCAGCGCCGACTGGCGCAAAACCCTTCCCCACACCGACAAAGACTTTTTCATTTCGGTGGGGCAAACTGAAGTGCACAGCGACACGACCCTGCTGCCGAGTGAGAACCAGACGCGCGCCAGCCTCGGCATCGGCAACTCGACGCGGCGCGGTTGGAACGCGGCGTTTGTGGCCGTTTACGATAACAAGGTGGGTATCCTGGATTTCGCCATTATGCAGGCCACTTACAACACGGACTGCTGTGGGTTCAGCGTACAACTCGTGCGTTACGATTTCGGCACGCGGGATGAGACTCAGTACCGGTTTGCGTTCGCGGTGGCGAATCTGGGCTCGTTCGGGACATTGAAGCGGCAGGAGCGATTGTTTTAGGGCGGGGCCTGTTGCATGTTCCCGATGTTGGAGAGCCCAGCCGGGCCGACTCCTCGCCAGGTACTCACGCGGCGAAGAGGACTCTTAGCGGTTCGGGAACATCCTCGCCGCTTTCGATCGTGTCCCCCAATACCTGAAGGGCTATCGACTTCACTCTTCGCGCCGCCTCTTCTTCGCTGGCGGCTGAATCTCAGCGTACTATTGTAGCGGAAGAGCGGGGCTTAAGCCCCGCGCCGGCTAAAGCCCGCCCTCCAAGGATCGATGCAGCAAATTTAGAGGATCGAGAAGGCCATCTAAGAGTCATCTAAGAGGTGGCCTGCAGCCAGGGTGGCTGCCCCACAAGAGTCAATCCCCGGAAACCGTTTCGTACTCCCGCTCCGCCGCCGGCTTCGCCGCGGCCAGCGCGCCCAGGGTGACGTGAATGGTCGGCATGGCGCCGGCTTCGAACGATTCCCGCACCTTGCCTTCGTCGTGCTGTCTCTCTCGCGCGAGTTGCCGGCGCAGGCGGGCCTCGAATTCGGCCATCTGCTCATCGACGCTCTTCACCTTATTCTTGTTCGCCACCATGTCTTCGCGGTAGCGCTTCAGGAAGTAGCCGATAGTCTCCACGCGGATGCGGATGGAGCCGGTGGGCTTGTTCTCGTCGATATCCTTGAAGCAGAAATACGGCGTGCCGGAATGCTCCACCACCTCTTCCACCGCCGAGTAAATGGGCGCGTCATGGCCGCACTTGAAGCTCGATAGCTCCAGCGCCACTAAGTTGGGATGCCGCCCGGTGTACTTAGCGGCCCACACTTTGCGCGAGGTGTTCTCGCTATAGGAGTTCTTCCACACATCGTCGATGTTCATCGGATGCGGGATCTCGCCCGATTCCACTTCCGGCCCGAACAGGCGCCAGACGATGTCCTCGTCGATGGGCAGCGAATCCTGGGTGAAGACCGGATAACCGAGCTTCTGAAACTCTTCCAGGATTTCGTGGTTCACACCCGGATCGTTGTGATACGGGCGGCCCAGCACCACCACGCCCAGCCGGTCCTCGCGCTCGAGTTGCTCCAACACATGGCGCGCTTCGCCGCGGATGGTCACGTTGTTGTAGTAGTCGAGGGCGCGATAGCCTTGCTCGACGGCGCGCGCGTTCTCGTCGGCCGACAGTCCGAAGATATCCTTGAACTGCTCGAACAGTTGCCGCTCCAGAACATCGGGCTTCGAGATATTAACGAACGTATCCAGGAACAGGACGCCCTTCTCCCTGAATAAGTCGCCTTCCTTGGTGAAAGCCGCTTTCACCGCCGCCGGAGTGGTGGCTACCGTGGGACACGAGCGGCTGGCCTGCACGCCATGTAAGTCGGAAGTGAGGCAGTCGATCATCGGGAAGAAGATGATGTCTAGCGGCTTCTTGGCGTGCACCACGAACAGCAGATTGTGGACGTGGGGAATGCCCAGCTTCGAAGGGAAGCACGGGTCGATGGCGCCGCGCTTGGCGCCTTCCTTATAAAGTTGCTCGCTGGTGTAGTCCGAGTAGACGATGTTTTCCGCCTTGATCCCCAGCGACGCGAAGTAGCCCGTGAACACAGGCGTCATCGAGTACATGTTGAGCACGCGCGGCATACCGATGCGGATCTCGGAGCGCTTCTTCATCAGCTCGATGCGCTTCTTGGCGGACGACGTGAAGACGGATTTAGGCAGTGGGTCGGCCACCAGCGGTGCGTCTGGCACGCGGAACACGGCCTTAGCCGATATCTCGACGAAGTTGGGATTGGCCTTCTTGATTTTGTCCAGACTCCCCTTGATCTGGCGCATGTCGTCCACGCTCTCGACGGTGCCTTTCTCGCATGTGGCGATGATGAGCCGCTGCGAGCCGGCCGCCAGCGGAACCTTAGTCTTCACTGGAGGCTTGTAATCCGGATTCATCACCGTGGTTTTCACATCGATGAAGGTGCGCAGGCACTTATTCTTGCAGAAGTAACAGCGGGTAGCTTCCTCGCGCGTGGTCTTGTAACTGATCTGCGAGATGGCGTCCATCCCGATGAAGGTGGATACGCGGCCGTTATCCCACAGGCGGCCCGCTTCGAGCGCCGAACCGATGGCGCCGGCTTCGCCGCAGTGCTCGTGTACGATCACGTCGGCCCCATGCTCTTTGCCTTTGAAGCGCGACTCGATGAAATCCACCTGCGCCTTCACGGCGGCCAGGTTGTATTGCGTTCCGCCTTGCAGCAGGAACCGCCGGCCGATAGCCGAAAGGTTCGGAATCTGCGAGACGTACAGCCAGATGTTCTTGGGCAGCACGTTGCACAGACCGGCCATGATCTCTTCCGGCTTCCAGCCCTGCCGCTGGAAGTCCACGATGTCGGACTGCATGAATACCGCGCAGCCATAGCCGAAACTCGGATAGCCGTTGGCGCCGAAAGCCGTGTCGGCATACTGCTCCACAGGCACGTTGAATCCTTGCGCGGTGGATTGCAGGAAGTAGCCGTTGCCCGCCGAGCACTGCGTGTTCAGCTTGAAGTCTTTGACGCGTCCGTCTTTCAAGATGATGATCTTGATGTCCTGCCCGCCGACGTCGCAGATCACGTCCACATCGTCGTAGAAGTGCAGGCCGGCTTGCGTGTGGGCCACGGTCTCGACCAGCGCGGCGTCCGCGCCGATCACGTCCTTCAGGATGTCCTTGGCGTAACCGGTGGTGCCCACACCCAGAACCTCCAGCGTTGCGCCCTGGGCGGAGATCTGCTGCTCCAGCTTGCCCATCACCTCGATGGTGTCTTCGATAGGGTTGCCCTTCGAAAGCTGGTAAGTCTTAGCCAGGATGCGGCGCTCTTTATCCTTCGAGAGCAGCACGGCTTTGGTGGACGTGGAACCGCCGTCGATGCCGACGAAGCCCTCCACCACTTCGCCCGGCTGGAATGTGGCCGCCACGAATTTCTTGGTGCGGTATTTCTCTTTGAAGCGCGCCAGATCGTCGGCGTCCTTGGCCAGGCCGCCGGTGCCGCCGCGCTTGGATTTCTCCTCTTCGCGGCCAACGGTCACGTACCATGCGAGCTTATCCCAGCCGATGTACTGGCCGACGGCGGCGTCTTCAGTCTTGCCGAATTCCACCGAACCGATGGCCGCGAAATACTGGGCATTATCCGGCGTGCGGATCAAATCCTCGGGCGGAACGCCGGCCGGCAGCTCCGTGCCGCGCTCTTCCCAGATTTTCGGGATGTTGTGCTTCCAGCAATCGCGCATGCCCTTGATGTAGCAATTAGGACCGCCCAGCAGCAGCACTACGGGCAGCAGCGTGTTGCCGCGCGTGAGCACGGAGAGGTTCTGCATCACGATGGCTTCGAACAGCGATGCCATCAACTGGTCCGGCGGCACGCCCATCTTCTGCAGGCCGTTGATGTCGGTCTCCGCGAACACGCCGCACTTGCCGGCCACGGGGTGCAGCTTCAACCCTTTGTAGCCCATCTCGCAAAGCTGCTCGGAAGGGATGCGCAGCTTGGCGTTGATCTTGTCGATGACCGCGCCGGTGCCGCCCGCGCACTTATCGTTCATCGACGGCAGCTTCTTCTTGCGGCCGGTTTCCGGGTCTTTCTTGAAGATGATGATCTTGGCGTCCTGGCCGCCGAGTTCGATCACCGATCCGCATTCCGGATACAGCTTCTCCACCGCGAGCGAAACGGCGTTGACTTCCTGGACGAACTTCGCGCCCAGGTACTTGGACATGCCATTGCCGCCCGAACCGGTGATGAAAATGCGCGTCTGGTTGGCGTGGAATCCGTCGACCTCGGTCTCGATCCGCTGCAGGAACTCCAGCACCTTTTCCGGCTGCTTGGTGTCGTGACGCTGGTAGTCCGACCAGACGATCTGGTCGGTGGCCTGATCCACAACCACCGCCTTGACGGTGGTCGAACCCACGTCCATTCCGATGAAATAGTTTCTGTCCATGGTGGTTCCCGGGTTAGTTGGTCAGGGCGGCCTGGGAGGCCGCCGCAGGCTGGGAGCCTGCCCCACAATTCTGAGCGATGTGCAGCACGAAATTGGCGGCCAGACCGACGACGCTTTTTGTGTGCGGCACATGATACAGCGGACGCTTCGATTCGGGGTGCGCTTCCACCCAGGCGCGGCAATCGTCCAGCGTTAAGCCGGTGCGTTGCAGAACTTCGGCCATTTCCTTCTTCGCCTTGTTCTTGGCTTCGCCGAGCGCCATCTGCACGCGCGAATGCGCGTTGATCTCGCCTTCGCCCGAGGTTTCGATGGGCAGGTAGATCATGTCTTTGTAATTCGAGACGACCGCCGATTGCGCGCCATCGGATTGCGTCGATGGCATGCAGCCGAATGGCTTCACCGACAGCACCATGTGCGCCAGGTCTTTGTTTGAGTAGTAAATATTCTTGGCGACTTCCAGGTGTCCCTCGCCGCCACCCGCGCGGGAGTTATAGAAAGGATGGCCTAGCCGCTGCAATTCGTACTGATCGGCCAGGTGATGCGCGATGTCGCCCAACGCGCCGACGATCTTGTGATATTCGTTCTTGAAGATGGCTTCCGCCAGCTTCAGCTTGGCGACTTTGTTGCGGAAACTCCACTCGATCTTGGCGCGCTTGTCGAGACGCCACAGCGGCGGCAGCACGGCGCCCTCTTCGAGTCCCTTGAAGTCCTTGTACTTCTGCACCACCTGGTGAATCATGTACATGATCCACGTGCCAATGGGCTCCACCAGCACCTGCGCGCCCTCGCGCTGCAGGAAGTTGAACATGTTGAAGTTGCCATCGCCTTCGGTGGTCTGCGCCCAGAATTCGCCGGTGATCTTCACGATGGGCTTGACGCGCAGCCGGTCGATTTCAATGTCGTTGAACGCATCGCGGCAGCGGTGCAACGCGGGAATATAATCCTCGCCCTTCAACTGGTTGACGAACTTGCCGATGTACTCCGCGGTGTCCTTGAAGCCGCCCAAGTATTTCGTCAAGCTGTCGCCCATCTTCCAGGGCTGCTTCTTGCGGAAGACCTCGTGCATGTAGTCCATCATCTCGTCGAGCTTCTGGTCGGTCTCACCGGCATTGACCTCGTAAGGGCGCAGCGCATAAGCGACTTCGTTCAACACGTCACCGCAATTGAGCGCATTGAGAATGCCCAGGAAGAAGTCCAGGTTCATCTCCAGGCCGGCTTCGGCGTCGGACTGGCTCAGGCCGCCGGACTGTTGGAACAGCAGCACGCGGAAGCCGTCGAAACCCGCGTTGCGCAGCGCCAGGCGATACTCGGCTTCGTACATGCCGAAGCGGCACGGTCCGCAGGCGCCTGCGGTGAAGAACACGTAGCGGTCGATGATTTCCTGCTTGGTCAGTCCCTGCTCTTCCAGGCTTTGCAGATACTGCACCAGGTTGCCGACGGTGAAGTAAGTCGGGTTGCACTGGCCGTTGTTGCCGTATTCCTTGCCGGTCTGGAATGCGCGCACGTTGGGCGTAGGCACGGCTTCGGCGATGTAACCGAGGCCTTCCAGCGCGCCATGCACGAGTTTCTCGTGCTTCCAGGTGAGGCCGCCGAACAGCAGAGTGGTCCGGCTGCGTTGTTCCTTGGTGAAGGGGTGCTCCACCGGCCGTTTGAATTGGTGCATCTCTCGCTTTACCAGGCCGGCTTCGCGCTCGAGGCGCGCACGTTCTTCCGCCAGGCGTTTTTGGATGATGTCTTCGATGCCGGCATTGATCTGCACCAGACCGGCAGATGGCGCGGGCTTCGGCTCAAACGGCTGAGTGCTCATAATGTTCCCTCTGAGTTCGGGACGGCTTAAGGACAGCTCTCCCGATTGAGTGCATCTTCGCCTGTTAAGCCGTTGGAAATAAAGAGGCCTGCATCGAATGGTGGGTTTTTCAACAGGAATGGTGCGTAATGCGGGTGAGCGGGAGGGTGCGGTTCGGTACGGTTAGTTGCCCCGTTAAAGCAACGTGCCACATAGCGGCAAGCCGCAAACGGAAGGCCGGTTGATAGCCGGGAGTGGGCGAGCTTCGCTCCCGCGGAGCGGGGCTGAGAGCCCCGCGCCCCACAGAGCAACAAATCGTCTAGCGCAGGTCCGCGCCCTGCGGCGCGTCCACGTATTCAATCCAGCCGTCCATCATTTCCATTTCGCTGGCTTCACCCCAGCGCACCACCTTCGACGGATCGGGGTTGAGGGGATTGTTTGGCGAGTTGTCGAAGTGCGAGATGATGGCCAGGCGCGTGCCCTTTGGTATGAACTTCGGCTGCTCCATCCGGTAAGTGATCTGCCAATTGAAATTGTAGTGCGGCACCAGGAGGAGAGTTTCCTTCCGGCCGTCCGGATAGGTCGCTTCGAACCGCGCGTCCTTGCCGCGCAGGTGCATGTGCGGCGTCAGGCTGGTCAGGTACATGTCCTGTTTGAAGGTGTGACACTCTGTAACTTCCACGTTCGGATCGCCGGCCGGGATGCGGAAGAAGTAGTTCGATAAGTCCACCCGCTTGGCGACCTGCTTGGGCGGCGCCTTGGCAAAGACCAGGCCTACGGCCGTCGCGTCGATTTCCGGCTTCTTCGTCGCCTTGGAGTAGTGGATCTGGAAGCCGAGGTTGGAGCCGGCGGGAATCTTGCGTGCGGTTCCCTCGGGATAGACGTCCGGGCCTCTTCCGGGGAGGTAAGAACTGATCAAGCCCCCGCTGCCAAAGTTTTCGTCGCGCGGCTTGTCGCCGGGCCAGTAGGAATTGTCGTCGACTACGCAGCCGTCATCGATCACGGGCGCTTCGTAGCGCATCCACGACAGCTTGCCTTCGTGCACCCTGAGCCATTCCGCGTAGGCGGACTGCGGATCCGCCGGCTCTTCCTTCTTGGGGGTGGCGGGTTTGGGTTTGGCCGGCCCACTGACGAAGACATGCGCGTGGTGCACGATCTTGCGATTGCCCGGACGCAATTCGGCCGCGACCACCCACTTGTCTTCGGTGAAGTTAGTCGGCACGGTGAAGTATTCGTATTCGTCTGGACCATCGGCCGTCAGAGAATGCGGGGGAATCGAGATGACAACGTCCGGCTTACCGATCCTCCAATCGGTCGAGAACACCGGCGGCGTGGGCAGCCGGTGTGGGTCGCCCTCCTTGGACCCTTGATCGACCCAGCCCTTGATGGTGGCGATTTCCCGATCGCTGAGGCTCCAGTCGTTGGACCATTTTCCGTAGCGCGGATCGGCCTTCCAGGGCGGCATCTGACGGGTCAATACGGCTTCACGAATGGCGGCGGCCCAGGGGCGGGTTTGCCCATACGTCAGCAGCGGCATGGGGGCGATGTCGTCCGGGTGGTGGCACGTCGCGCAGTGTTTATAAAGGATGGGCGCCACCTCGGCGCTGTAGGTGATATCGCCGCACAGAAGTGGGGACGCCGCGGGGAACAGAGCGGCAAGGGCCAAAGCTGGCAGCTTCATGAATCGCCTCCGAGTTACTCCGAGTGTAGCGCAACACCAGGGGCTCGGTTGCGATGGGGTGGTAGGCACGGGCAGATTCGAACTGCCGACCTGTCGCTTAGGAGGCGACCGCTCTATCCATCTGAGCTACGTGCCCGCGGTCCTTTTTATTATATCGTTGCGCCGCTGTAGCGCTTCAAGCCTTTGCGGCCGATGTCGGTCCGGTAGTGCATTCCGTCGAAATGGATGAGATGCGCCGCGGCGTACGCATTGTGGATCGCGGCCGCCAGGTCCGGGCCGGAAGCGGTGACGCCGAGGACGCGGCCGCCCGCTGTTTCGAGTCCGGCGGAACCCTGGCGCGTGCCCGCGTGGAAGACCGTGGCTCCCGTGGCTTCAGCGGCTTCGATTCCATGAATCGGCTGCCCGGGAGCGAAGGCGCCGGGATAACCGCCGGATGCCAACACCACGCAGACCGACGGGCCAGGCTCCCATTTTATGGGCGTAGCGGGTAGCGCGCCGCGCGCGGCCGCCAGAAGCAATGGCGCGAGATCGCTCCGCATGCGATGCATGATGGGCTGAGCTTCCGGGTCGCCCAGGCGGACGTTGAACTCCAGCACTTTGGGGCCGGCGCCGGTCATCATCAAACCGGCGTAGAGGAAGCCGGTGAACCCGGTAGCCTCGATGGTGGGGCGGATGATGGTCTCCAGGATCGTGCGGCTCTCTCCGGCGGTAAGGATGCGCGAATCGCAGTATGCCCCCATGCCGCCCGTGTTGGGACCAACATCGCCATCGAAGACCGCTTTGTGATCCTGGGTTGGTTCCAGTGGCGCCACGTTGCGGCCGTCGCTCAGGACGATGTAGCTGACCTCTTCTCCGGCCAGGAACTCTTCGACGACGAATGGTGGTTTCAACGATGCCAACGCGGCTTCCGCCGCGGCGCGGTCCTCGGCGACGACCACGCCTTTGCCCGCGGCGAGGCCGTCCTGTTTGATCACGACAGGGTAGCTGAAGCGATCGAGCGCGCGGCGCGCTTCGGCGGCATTCGGGGCGGCCATGAAGGCGGCGGTAGGGATGTTGCTTTGCTGTAGAAAGTTCTTTGCAAATACCTTGCTGCCCTCGAGCTGCGCGGCTGCGGCGGTGGGACCGAAGATCGCGCGCCCTCGTGCGCGAAACGCGTCGACCACCCCAGCCACCAGCGGCGCCTCGGGACCGACCACAGTCAGATCGGCGTCCACCGATTCCGCAACTGCCAGGTAGGCGCCTGGCGATCCGTCGCCCGCGGGGATGCACGCCGCCACGCGCGCGATGCCCGGATTGCCTGGGGAGGCAAAGACCCGGTCCACTTCCGGGCTCTGCGCGAGGCGCCACGCCAAGGCGTGCTCGCGTCCGCCGCCGCCAATGATCAAGACTTTCATAGCCGATACAATGGTAACAATGCACGAGACGTACGAGGTGGTGGTGATCGGAGCGGGACACGCGGGATGCGAAGCGGCGCGGGCCTGCGCGCGGATGGGGCTGCGAACCGCCATGGTCACCATGAATCTGGACCTGATCGCGCAGATGTCCTGCAACCCCGCCATAGGCGGCATAGCCAAGGGGCACCTGGTGCGCGAGATCGACGCCCTCGGCGGAGTCATGGGTGAGGTCACCGATGCTGTGGGTATTCAGTTCCGGCTGCTCAACACCAGTCGGGGGCCGGCGGTCTGGTCGCCGCGCGCGCAGTGCGATAAGAAGATGTACCGCGCGCGAATGCGGGAAGTGCTGGAGCGCGAGCCGAACCTGCGCATCAAGCAGGCGGAGGTTGCGGAGCTGGAGATCGCGGATGGCGCCGAGCGGCGGGTGACCGGGGTACGGCTGCGCGATGGCCGAAGCATCAACGCGGGCGCGATTATCGTCACGACGGGGACGTTCTTGAACGGGTTGGCCCACGTGGGCGAGATGCGGTATAGCTGTGGACGCAACGGCGAAGCGCCCTCGCAGCTTCTTGGGGATCAGTTGCGGACGTTGGGCTTGCAGTGGACCCGCCTGAAAACCGGAACGCCGCCACGTCTGGACGGGCGCACCATCGATTGGAGCCGCTTCGAGCCGCAGGCGGGCGATGCGGTACCGACGCCTTTCTCGTTTATGACCGACAAGATCGAGCGGCCCCAAGTGGAATGCCACATCGCGTATACCACAGAAGAGACGCATCGAATTCTGCGGGAGGCCATTCCACGCTCGCCTCTTTACAGCGGTCAAATCGAGGGAGTGGGGCCGCGATACTGCCCCTCGATCGAAGACAAGGTCGTGAAGTTTCCCGATAAACTGCGGCATCAGATCTTCCTGGAGCCGGAGGGCCTGGATACCAACGAGGTCTACGTCAACGGGATGTCCACCAGCATGCCAGTTGACGTCCAGGCGGCCATGGTGGCCTCCGTGCCGGGGTTGGAGCAGGCCGAGATGATCCGCCCGGGTTACGCGATTGAATACGACGCGATCGATGCGCGGGAACTCAGCCATACCTTGGAAGTGAAGTCGATTCGGGGATTGTATCTGGCCGGGCAAATCAACGGAACGTCCGGATACGAGGAGGCGGGATGCCAGGGTCTGGTGGCAGGGATCAACGCGGCCTGTGCGGTGCGCGGCATGCCGCCGGTGATCATCGGGCGCACCGAGGGGTACACCGGCATCCTGGTGGACGATCTCATCACGAAAGGCGCCGACGAGCCGTACCGCATGTTTACTTCGCGGGCGGAATTCCGGCTGCACCTGCGCATCGATAATGCCGACGAGCGGCTGACTCCCCTTGGCCGGCGGGCGGGGCTGGTCACCGATGAGCGGTGGGAACTGTTCTCGCGCAAGCAGGGTCAGAAAGAGCGCCTCACCGCGGCGCTGCGACAGCATCGGCACGGGCAGTGGCTCAAGCGGCCGGAAGCTTCGATTGGCGAACTCGGCGGTTGGGTGCGGGAGACTCTGGGCGAGAAACCCGAGCGCGGGTTGCTCACTACCGTCGAAACCGAGATCAAGTACAACGGTTATATCGCGCAACAGGAACGGCAGATCGAGCGGCTCAAGGATGCCGAGCGGCGGCCCATTCCGGGGTCTTTCGGTTTTGGCGCCATACCGGGCCTGTCGCGCGAGATCCGCGAGAAACTGGAGCGCGTTCGTCCGGGAACGTTGGGGCAGGCCGCGCGCATTCCAGGCGTCACTCCGGCTGCCATAGCTATTCTCGATGTTTACCTGAGCTTGGGCCATGTTTGCTGAACTGCTGCGTTCGAAGCTGGCGGGCATCTGCGAGTTGCCCGAACCGCGGATCGAGCGGCTGAAGGAACACTATGAACTGCTCATGCGCTGGAATAGGGTCTTGAGCCTGACGAGTGTGCGGAGGCTTGAGGAGGCGGTCGAGCGGCACTATTGCGAATCCGTATTCGCCGCTCTTCATCTACCGGAAGGCCCGGTTTCGGTGGCTGACATCGGGTCGGGGGCGGGCTTCCCTGGAATTCCTATCGCTATTGTGCGGCCGGACTGTTCGGTCGTACTGATTGAGTCGCACCAGAGGAAGGCGGCTTTCTTGAAGGAAGCGTCGCGGGACTTGGCGAATGTGCGTGTGGTAGCTAAACGAGCGGAGAATGTGGGGGAGCGCTTCGACTGGGTAGTTTCGCGCGCAGTGCGGTATGCGGATATCGCCGCGGCACTAAAGAAGCTGGGGCGAAATGCCGAACTCTTGACTGGGGAAGGGCGAGCTGCGGATCTCGAAGGGTTCGCGTGGCAGGAGCCGATCAGGCTTCCTTGGGGCGACCGCCGGTACTTATGGATCGGGAGCAATTCGGCAGTTCTGTTCCACGTGAAACAGGAATACTGACTGTTTCACGTGAAACAACCCTCCTATCCCAACTGGGCGATATTCCTAGCGGATCAATCGTGGTAGCATGACCGCTTGGGCAAGATCCTCGCCATCACTAATCAGAAGGGCGGCGTCGGGAAGACAACTACCGCCATCAACGTAGCTGCTGCACTGGCCGCAAACGATCTCTGCGTCCTCGTAATCGACTCCGATCCGCAGGGTAATGCTACAACGGGATTGGGTGCCACGAAGAACCCGAACCGCCCCAGCTTGTATCAAGTGCTGTTGGGCGCGGCCGAGATCGCGGATGCCGTCGTGCATACGGGATTCGAGGGACTCGATTTGGTCCCCGGTGATAAGAACCTGATAGGCGCGAACCTGGAGCTTGTGGATACGCCGCGCCGCGAATTCCGCCTCCACGACAAGGTGAGCGCGGTCCGTGCCCAATACGACTTCATCCTCATCGACTGCCCGCCAGCGCTCGACCTCCTGACGCTGAATGCCCTCATCGCCGCCGATTCCGTGCTCGTCCCCATCCAGTGCGAGTTCTTCGCGCTGGAGGGCATCTCAGAGCTGATGGATACGATCCAGCGCATTCGCGATTCGTTCGACCATCCCCTGCAAATCGAAGGTATTCTGCTCACCATGTTCGACGACCGCACGAACCTGACTCGCCAGGTAGCCAGCGATCTCAGAGACTTCTTCGGCGCCATGATCTTCCAAACCGTCATCCCGCGCAGCATTCGCCTGGCGGAAGCGCCCAGTCACGGACAAACCATCCTGGCCTACGACGTGCGCTCGCGCGGCGCGGAGAGCTACATCCGCCTCGCCAAGGAGATTCTGGAGAATGAACAAAAACGTGGACAATCCGCGCAGGGCGCTCGGTAAGGGGCTGAGTGCGCTACTGCCGACCCGGCCCACGGCGCAGCCCCCGGTCGAACCAACTCACCTCGGGGAAGAGGTCGCGCAACTCCCTATCGAGCTGATCGAACCCAATCCACTGCAACCCCGCCGCGTCTTCCAGCATGATCGCATCGAGGAGTTGGCGCAGTCTATCCGCGCCAACGGTATCATACAGCCGCTGGTCGTGCGGCGCCGGGCGGAACGCTATCAACTTGTTGCCGGGGAACGCCGATGGCGGGCCGCCAAAGTGGCTGGAGTGGCCCGGGTGCCCGTAGTCATTCAAGAAATCCCCGACGAAAAGTTGCTCGAGATCACGCTGATAGAGAATATTCAGCGCGAGGATCTGAACGCTATCGAAACCGCCCAGGCATTCGACCGCCTGTGCCGCGAATTGCAGTTGAATCACGAAGAGGTGGGCCGCCGGACGGGCAAGGACCGATCCACGATCGCAAACCTGATCCGCCTCCTGCAGCTTCCGCCGGATATTCAGCAACTGATCGCCGAGCGGAGACTATCGATCGGCCACGCACGCTGTCTTCTTACGTTACCGACCGCCGAGCTGCAGAGGGAGGTGGCCGAAAAGTCGGTAGCGCAAGGCTGGTCTGTGCGGCAGGTTGAACGGCTGACCCAGAAGATGACGGAAGACCGCAAGCCCAAAGCGGTCGATGAGGTCCAATCCGATCCCAACGTGAAGGCAGCCATTAAGGAATTGGAAAGAGTGCTCGGAACCAAAGTTCGGATCATCGAACGAGCCCGGCAGAAGGGCCGCATTGAAATCGATTATTACTCCGCGGAAGACCTGGATCGAATCTACATGGCAATTGTCGGCGAATCAAGCTAACTATTTTAGAATCTCTAATATAGAAGCAAGCTCGGTGCGGATGCCGGCCCAAGGATCGGGCGTGAACAGGTTGGCCTGCTTATGGTCGAGCACTTTGGATTTGTTCGCTTTGGAATCATTACAGAGCGATTGCCGTGCCCCTTCGATTGTGTACCGCTTTTCGTACAACAAGTGCTTTATTTTGAGTAGGAGCTCGACGTCCTTGCGCCGGTATAGGCGGTGCCCGGTTCCGGACTTCTTAGGTGCCAGGCTTGGAAACTCGGTCTCCCAATAGCGCAGGACATACGGCTCGACCGCCAGCAAACCGGCCACCTCGCCGATCCTAAAGTACAACTTGTCCGGTATCTCGGGCGCGTCAATGGGTACTGCAGGATCTGTCATCAGCCTTTCGTCATCCTACCCTACTGCGCTCAATTTGTCACGATTCAGGCGCTCTGCGGGCGCGGCCAAACCGGGTGATTCATTACCCGATCCTTAGGGTTTTGGTAACATCAAAGCATACGGGCCCTTAGCTCAGCGGTTAGAGCAGCGGACTCATAATCTCCTCAGCCCATCCTTTCGCCTTTCATCCCCATCTCGTTAGTTTTCATGTAAGTAGCTATATTGCCAGCGGCTTACGCGGAATAGCGCCGGGGGCCGTGCGGAGCGGTGAGGAGCGCTGAAACGGCCTGGGTCCCTGCAAAAGTCCCTACACTCTTTACGGCGTAAAGTGGCGTCTCCACCCGCGACACTGGAGGCGTGTTATGTTTTTGGGGAGCCGCCTAGCCCAGTGGGGCGACCTTTATGAGGGCCAATCAACAAACATCAACAGAATCAACACCGGGACTTTCGGCACAACAGGCGGACGTAATCACGGCACTGATGCGCGGCGCCACGGTGACGGACGCAACCAAACAGGCGAACGTCGAGCGGACCACGTTCTACCTTTGGCTGAGGTCCGATGCGAACTTTCAGGCCGAACTGAACCGGGCGAGGCAGGAGCATATGGACGCCATGCGCGCGCAATTGCGGGGGCTGGCGGACACGGCGGTATCGACGGTGCGAGAGATGCTCAGCGGGGCGGATGTTCCAGCCGGCGTCCGGTTGAAGGCTGCGCTGGCCGTCCTTCAGAGCGTAGGAACGTTGGAACCTGAGCCAATCGGCAAGACAGACCCGCAGAAAATCGAATCCGATCTTTTCATGGAACGCCTGGGCATGGCGCCGTAGGGGCAGCACGCGCGGGTGCGCCTGTCATGCAACGGTGCGGTTGGATGACGGGCCGCTTCCATCGATTCAGACGAAGAGGTATGATTGCTCACATGAAGACCGTATCGGCTCTCCCTCTGGCGGTCGCGGCGTTGCTCTGCCTCTTGCTGGCTGGATTTGCTCTTGGTCAAGAGCTACAGCAGCCTGATCTTGTCCCAGGACAACCAGCGCTTACGAACGGCTCGATCATTAAAATGCTCAGGGCTGGATTGGGCGAAGATGTCATCCTCAGCACGGTGAAGGCCAAACCGGCAAAGTATGCCACCGGTGTGGACGATCTGATTGCCCTGAAAGGCGCAGGCGTAACCGACAAGATCATAACAGCGATGATTGAGCGGATGGCCTCCGGGGGTTCTAATCGGATCGCCCGACCGCCGGCTAGCGAAGGCGAAGAGGACAAGAAAGCATGGGAGAAGGTCTTTGGTGAGATCACTGCCGCGCAGGAAAGAGCCCGCACGCAACAGTTGGAATCGGCGCACCGTGCATTGGATGACTGCACCCGCGCCGAGGAGATTGACCACCAGTCGAAAATCGACCACCAGAAGCGCATGTATGAGATGGAAAGAGAGCGACTGGACGAAGATTTCGTCGCAGGCCGCATCAGCGCTGTCCACAGGATCAAACAACTCAAGCTGATCGAGCAGGCTGAGTACGAACTAGAGAAGGCAGAGTTGCGCCACAAGTTAGCCGAAGCGTTAGGGGGAAGGCCAGCAGGCCCAGCTCCAGCAGAAACGCCTTGGCTCACGCCACTCTATACGCCACCTGGCGCGCCTTGTCCTGCCCTCTTCAAAGACTCTTCAAAGCAAAGCACTGCTGGCCCGTAGCGGTGCCCGACCGCGTACTCCCCAGGCTCAAGCCCGTTCATGGACCGGCTGGGCACTTTCCCGTGAGCCACGGGGCGCTGACAACCATGAACGGGCATTGACGCCACCGTACCGCGGTGATAACATCACTCGGACCTGAGTATCCTAAAAGGCATCAACGAAAGGAGCCCCGAATATGAAGACCGCTTCTTGCCGGACGTTCGCATTCCTACTCCTGAGCACCATGGGAGCGTGGGCGCAGCAAGCGCCGATCATGGGCGTGAACGCGGCCATTGGGTCGCCCGCCGCGATCGCCGCGGATGCCAGCGGAAACGTCTATTTCGTCAGCAGCAACAACAACCGCCTCTTCAAGGTTGACCAGGATGGCATTCTTACAACCGTCGCTGGGGGCTCCGTCGCTGGGTTCTCGGGAGACGGCGGCCCTGCCGTGAGTGCAGAGTTGAACGGCCCCACGGGCCTGGCGCTTGATAGCGCCGGAAACCTCTACATCGCGGACTCCGGCAATGGTCGTGTTCGCAGGGTCTCGTCATCGGGTATCATCACTACCGTAGCTGGCAATGGCAGCGGAGTTTATCCGGGCGACGGCGGCCCGGCAACCGATGCAGGGATCAGCCCCGCTGGTCTAGCAATTGACGGCTCGGGCAACCTCTACATTTATGACGAGCAGTCGGCTGCACCACCTGCTTACTCTGCTGTGGTTCGCAAGGTTTCCTTGGCGACTGGCATCATCACCACGGCGGCTGGGGGCTGCCTCCCTCAGGCTTGCGCTTCGTTTTACAATTCCGGCTTATCAGCAACGGAAATTGGACTTTGGGGAAGCGCCATCGCGGCCGACCAGTCCGGTAATCTATATGTTGTGTCAAACCTAAGCTTCGACGATCCTTCGGTTAGCTATATCTACGAGTTCTCGGGCGGAGTGTTCGTAAACGACTTCTCCGGCATTCTCGGGCCAACAAATGTCGCCGTAGATCATGCTGGCAACCTATACATGGTGGACGGCGGCTGTCAGCTCGATGAAGTGTACATCACTGGCTATGTCAACCCCTCATATGAACTGAAGCTAGTCGCCGGTAATGGGCAGTGCGGTTACTCGGGTTCCTTTGATTATTCGGGGGACGGTGGACCCGCAGTCGATGCGGGTATCAGCCCCGCCGCTATTGCCTTCGACGGGAACGGTAATATGTACATTGCAGACTCAGGGAACCAGCGCATTCGCAAGGTCTCATCTGACAGTGGGATTATTACAACGATTGCCGGCGGCGCGTATGAAGGTATCGCTGCTGTGGTGAGCGGCGCCAGCTTCCAACCCATTGTTGCGCCGAATTCCTGGATCACAATCGAAGGGACGAATTTATCGCCGGTAACTGACACCTGGGCAAGCGCGATTGTCGATGGTAATCTGCCCACATCGTTGGATGGCGTCAGCGTAAGCGTCGCAGGCCAGCCTGCCTACGTTGAATACATCAGCCCCAACCAGATCAATGTTGTGGCTCCCAACTTCAGTACGGTGCCTCCCAGCGTTGGAACTGAATGGATAAACGTGACGGTCACTAATGCGAGCGGTAACAGTTCGTCCGCTACGTTTCTTACTCAGACGACCCAGCCAGCCTTCTTCCAATGGGGTAACTACGCAGTTGCCACTCATCAGGATTATAGCCTGGCGGCGAAAAACGGCACTTTCGCCGGTCTGACAACGGCGCCGGCCGCGCCAGGCGAAGTCATCATTCTTTGGGGTACGGGTTTCGGTCCGACCATGCCATCCGCGCCGGTCGGCGTCGAGGTGCCATCAAGCATCACCTATAACACAGCCAGCCCGGTTATCGTGACCGTGGGCACCGCGGCGGGGGTCGTGTACGGGGCAGCATTGGCACCGGGTTACGCGGGCCTGTACCAAGTGGCGATTCAGATTCCACCGTCGCTGGCGAATGGTGACTACCCGGTTGTAGCCACCGTCGATGGCGCTCAGTCTCCCGGCGGCGTCTTAATTACGGTCCAGCAGTGAGCCGGCAGACTTGGAGATTCGACATCGAAGCCGCAACAATCGAGAGACATGATGGCCGGCGGGCAAAGTTCGCTGTTGTGCCCGGTTATATTCAGCGCCCCCGCTCACACTGCCCGTGTCCGAACCCGCGCCCCCGATCCTGAATCTCCACGCTTGCGTTAAAATGGGTGTCTGAAAACGAAAAGCCCGGCGCGGTGGCCGGGGCTTCTCGATGCGGACGTTAGACACCCTCATCGTAACCCCAACTATCGCGCCCGCGCAAGGCGCGATTTTGCTCACTGGCGATCCAATCAAATGGGTGGATGACTGGGCTATTGCTGGCCCGTCAACCAACGACCGCAAGAAAATCAAGGCGCAACTTCTAGCCGCGCACGCTACCTTCTGGAGGACTCTATCAGAGGCTCCGCATGACTGCGTAGCGCCAATGCGGCAAGCGTTCACCGGTATCGCCGAAATCCTATTCATGGCCGATCTGCTTACGGTCGAAATCCTGAATAGAGAACTGCCACTATTTGTCTTAGAGGCTGCCATTGCGGGTCACTGGTGGCACATGTGCAGCGCGACCGATACGCGGACGGAGATCTTCCCCGGTCACTTCGGCCATGTGGACGATTGGCAGGAAATGAACTCCCGATGGTACGGACTGTTTGCGGCTGAAATTGCCGAATGGCATAGCAAGTTACTGGAGGTTGAAGTTCCAAAACCGCTATCCGAGCAGCAAATTCCTCGCGAACCGGCGGCGCCCGAAGAAGCCACCAAGAATCGTCCGCGCCGCGGGCGTCCAAGAGTGACGCCGAATCAACACCCGGAAGTGGAGCCATACCTGGTTACCGTGAGTAAAGCCGCCACACGAGAGATCATTATTCAGGATTTCTGTTCAGTCTCCGGCTTCGCCGATGACACTATCTTCGGCTTCTGGCGCTCAGGGAATACAGAGCGCTGCACGAGCGGACACGCACGGCGTTTCGAGGCCACACTGAAAATGACCCCGGAACAATTCCTTGCCGCGCTTTCTGCCAAGAGCCAGCAAACCTAATCAGCGGAAGAGTTTTTTCGCTAATTCGCTTATCTCACTAATTCCTCACTAATGCGCGGGAATTAGCGAGCGCCGTACCCTGCGGACATGAGCGAGCAAACGTACCTCAAAAATAAGCGAGAGGCCGCCCGCTATTTAGGCGTCTCTCTCGGATCGCTGGAGCGCCTGATGCGCTCGGGACTGGCCTACATCCGAGTCGGAAACCTGGTGCGCTTCCGCCCGGAGGATCTCGCGGACTATATCGAGCGGCGACGGATCCAGCGCCCTGAGGGCGGAGCTGCCGCGTGAATCCGATGGAGTCAGCCAAGCGCGGGACTGGTCGTGCCCGTCAACCGCGCAATTACCTAGCGGCGCACCAGACGCGAGCCGAGGCTTACGAGTGCGCCAATTGTGAGGCTGCGCGCATCATTTTGGCGGACCCGCGTTATGCCGGCGGCCTGATGGTGGAGTGGGCGCGCGCCTTACTTGAAGGCCGCGACGCCGAGCGGCGGCCCTGGAGGCTGTCCGCATGAAGCCCAGGTCACCGAGGCCGGAAGTCTCTGCGCACCTAGAGGCCGGGCAGCGCTTCAGCCCGCGCAGGTTTTTCCGGGACGTGATGATCCTTCCAGCCGCACTCGCGCGGTATCCGGAGCTCTCTCACGGCGCCAAGCTGATGTGGGCCGCATTGAACAACTACTCCGACTTGCCCGAGATATATCCAGCCACCGAAACGATGGGCCAGCAGATCGGTGTCGGGCTGCGCATGGCGCAGCGATACCTCGACGAACTGGAGGCGCAAGCGTTTATCTTCGTTGATCGTACTCATTTGCACTTCAGTAAAAAGGGAGGGGGCGGAACCCCTACGTACTGGTTTCTCTGGCATGACATTTTCAACCCCACCCATGACACATCTATCACCCCTGTCTACCCCGGCAGCCATGACACATTCGTCACTTCTGCCGCACCGGGCCATGACGCAGCAAGTCAACCACCCCTGACAGACGTGTCATGCCCACCCCTGACGGATGTGTCACCCCCCACCCATGACACATCTGTCACCCAAACAGGTATAAGTAAAACAGGGAAAAAGGAACAGGTCTCACCACTGTCTGTCTTAGATACTTCTCTACGTAAAGAGAACGACGACAAACCGATTACCCGCTTCGCGTCGCCAAAAAACGGCGACGGCTTGCCGGGCGCCAGTTCGTGTCTGACTGCAAACCCAGATGAAAACCATTCAGCAGCCGGAATGGCTGCGAAACTAGCAGCATCCGAAAAAGCGTTTCTGCGAGGCGATATCCCTGCCGCAAAGCCCTGGACACAACGTGAGCTTAAGATGATCCGTGATCACTCATTAGCCTACATGGAAAACGACACACCACCGTATAACTTCGCGGGCAATTGTGAACTCGCGGCCGATGGGCATAGCGCCAAAGAAGTCATCGCGTACTTCGACTCCAAGTACGCGAAGAAAAAATACCGCCCTGGCGGAACGGCGGGGCCGAGAAGCTGGACTTGGTTTTATAGTGTGATCGCGCGTGAATTTGGGCGTGAGCGCGGCCACCTGCCAGAGGCACCCGCCGTGCAGGGCAAGCGCGCGCCGCGGGAGGCCGGCCATGAGTAGCAAGGCGGCAAAATTCCGGCGACATTTCGGCGAACCGGCAGCGGGGCCGCGGGCTTGCCTGCGAACGCGCCAGGCGCCGGCAGAATTGCCCGACGTGCGGCGCCGCGGGCGTTACCGTTAGGCACACGCCGATGCGCCAAGCTGGGACCGGATGCCCGAATTGCTGCCCTTGCTGCGCGCCGGCCGGCGGCGGCGCCATAATGCCCCAGGAACGCGCTGGCGGGGCCGTGGCGCGCCCGGACAGGCCGCGGGCGTCTTATCATGGGGGGAAAGGGGGCAATGCGTCGCTGTGCCTAGTTTCCGTAACAGTACGCGCTCGCCGCGCGCGTGCGTCAGGCGATACGAATTGGGCTGGCCATGGCGGCGAAGGTAGCTTAGTGAATGCGTACCAAAAACGGTTCGCAAATGTCCGAATTGGCAGCATGAAAACAGGACAGATCAATCATGAATAAAAGACTTGCTAAAAACGACCGTTTATGGTACGATTGGGTTATGAAACCTTCTCGAATCGTGCTCTACGCTCGGGTCTCGACCAAGGACAAAGGCCAAGACACCCGAAACCAGCTTGCCCAGTTGCGCGACTTCTGCGCGAAGCAAGACTGGGCCATCGTACACGAGTATGTGGACCATGCGAGCGCTAAAACCGCGGACCGGCCGCAATTCAAGGCGCTGATGGCCGCGGCTGCGCGCCATGAGTTCGACCTGGTTCTGTTCTGGTCGCTGGACCGTTTCAGTCGCGAGGGCGTCCTGGAGACGCTCCAACACCTACAGACCTTAACGTCCTATGGCGTCGGTTGGAAGAGCTTCACTGAGCAGTACCTCGACAGTTGCGGGATCTTCCGAGATGCCGTCCTGTCCATTCTGGCAACCATCGCCAAGCAAGAGCGTATCCGGCTGAGCGAGCGCACGGTGGCCGGCCTGGAGCGCGCCCGGAAGCAAGGCCGCATCGGCGGGCGTCCGAAGGTTGTGACTGACCGCGGCAAGGTGGCGGAGCTTCGCGCGGCCGGCAAGTCACTCGGCGAGATCGCGGCGGAGATGGGACTTGCCAAAACCACCGTTGCGAGGATCGCGCGGGAAACGGCCGCCTAAGCAAAGCTGGAGGGCCGCATGGCACTTTACAAACGCGGCGGGGTTTACTGGTACGAATTCCAATTCAACGGCCGGCGCATTCAGGCGAGCGCGCAGACCGCCAACAAAGACGCGGCGCGGCGGATAGAGGCGGCGCATCGGGTGCGACTGGCGAAGGGAGAGGCCGGCATCCTGGAACGGCCGCCGGCGCCAACTTTGGCGGAATTCGGGCCGCGGTTCGAGTCTGCCATCGTGACGCTGTGCGCAGACAAGCCGGCCACGGTCAGTTTCTACCGCGAGAAGTTGCGGCGGTTGTTGGCGGATTCCGAGCTTTCGGGCGCGCGCCTGGATTTGATCGATGAGGCCATAATCGACGGCTACAAGCAACGGCGGGCGCGGCAAGCCTCCAGGTATGGGCGGCCCGTCTCCCCCGCGTCTGTGAACCGGGAACTAGCCACGCTGAGGCGTTTATTGCGCCTTGCCCAAGAGTGGAAGCTGCTGGACCGGGTACCGCGCATCCGCATGTTGCGGGGCGAGCGCAACCGAGACTTCGTACTCAGCCACGGGCAGGAACCGCGGTACTTGGAGGCGGCGCCGCAACCGTTGCGGGATGTGGCGGTGCTGATACTGGAGACGGGCGTGCGGCCGGGTGAGGCGTCGAACCTGCGATGGGCGGACGTGTACTTGCAGCCCGCGGTACATGCGGCGCTGGGTTACATCGCGATCCGGGCGGGGAAGTCGAAGAACGCCAAACGGAACCTCAGCTTGACGGAGCGCGCGGCGGACATGCTGAAGGCGCGGAAGGCCGGCGCGGAATCGGCCTGGGTGTTTCCTGGCGATTCACCGGAGGCCGCGATCCTCGGCACGTCCCTCGATCACCAGCACGCGACCGTCCGCGAGGCGCTGAAATTCTCCCAAGACTTCGTAGTACACTCGATAAGGCACACCATGTTGACGCGATTGGGCGAGGCCGGGGCGGACGCTTTCACTATCATGCGGATTGCGGGGCATTCGAGCGTGACGGTTTCGCAGCGGTACGTACACCCGACCCCCGAGGGCATGGAGCGCGCATTTCAGCGTCTCGAAAGTCTGAACGCGGCGAAGCACGCGCAAGCGGAAGCTGAGGCGGCGCTGGAAGCGTCCGGCGGCTCCAGACTCCCTGCAAAAGTCCCTACAGTGAAAAACGGCCGCCCGCGAAAACCTTCGCAAGTAATTGAATTTACAAAGACGGGCCCTTAGCTCAGCGGTTAGAGCAGCGGACTCATAATCCGTTGGTCGTAGGTTCAAATCCTACAGGGCCCACCAGCACAAGAACAGTCTTGTTATTGCGATGCCGCCTCGCGGTGAGCCGGGTTTGCGGGTACGCGGGTAGCAAGATCGGGAGGATCCGCCTGGGGGACATCGCTTGGCGCGCCTCTACATTCCTAGCCGCCCCGCAAAATGTGGAATATCGGGTAGTCGGTCAGTTGGAGAGCGGGTCTAGAGGGTCTAGAGGGCACCCCGCACGCAGGATTACCCGCCCCACAGGCCATCCTCTACCCCCACGGGAAAACTGACCCACTAACGAATATCAACGAATATCGGGACCACTTGACTTCCACCACGATCCACTATATCTTGATATGGATTGGTATCTTTGCCCGACCTCGAATCCGCTCCAGCCCAAGAGGTCCTCTCCTGGGCGCTCTCCACCTACGGTGATTCGCTCGCCATCTCCACCAGCTTCCAGAAAGAAGGCATGGTGGTAATCGACATGGCAACCCGCATCAATGCCCGCGTGCGCGTCTTCACCATCGACACTGGCCGCCTGCCCGAGGAAACCCACCGGATGATGGAAATCGTGCGTCAGCGCTACGGCATCCCCGTTGAGATTGTCTTCCCCGAGGCGTCCGAGGTGGAATCCATGATCGCCACGCACGGCCCCAACCTGTTCTACCGCGAAGTGACGCTGCGCAAGTTCTGTTGCCACATCCGCAAGGTGCGGCCCCTGGAGCGCAAACTGGCCTCGCTCAGCGCCTGGGTGGTCGGACTGCGCCGCTCGCAGACGGCATCGCGCGCCGACATCGCCAAGGTCGAAAGCCGCGACGGCATCGTGAAGATCAGCCCGCTAGCCGACTGGAGCAGGCAGGATGTGGAGGACTACATCCTCCGGCACGACGTTCCAGTCCATCCGCTCTACGCCAGAGGTTTCCCGAGCATCGGATGTGGTCCATGCACCCGCGCGACCTTCGATTGCGAGGACCAGCGCGCCGGCCGCTGGTGGTGGGAGCAGGATACCGAGAAGGAGTGCGGCATTCACATCATGCCCAGCGGCCAGATAGTGCGGCTGGCAGAAGAAGTCGGAAGACAGGACTCAGGAGACAGAATGGCGACCGTTGCACCCATTCTGACTTCTGTCTTCTGACTCCTGCCTTCTGTCTTCTGCTTTTCGCGCTATTCTGGAACTAACCATGCCGGTTCCCACCCCGGGGCGCGAGGGCGAAGCCCCGTCGCTGGTACTCCAGGAGCTTTCCACACAGTCGGACCTTTCGGCTTCCGCCGGACTCCCTCCCGCGGGCGCGATGCGTGGTCTCCAACTAGCCTTCCGCGCGTTACGCCACCGGAATTTCCGGCTGTTCGCGGCCGGGCAAATCGTCTCCCTCGTCGGCACATGGATGCAGAACGTGGCCCAAGCCTGGCTGGTGTACCGCCTGACGCATTCGGAATTGCTATTGGGCACGGCCTGGTTTTGCACCCAGATTCCGGTGTTTGCATTCGGCGCCTTGGGCGGGCTTGCGGCGGACCGCTACTCGCGGCACCGGCTGGTGGTGGTGACCCAGATCCTTTCCATGTGCCAGGCTCTCGTGCTGGCGGCGCTCACCCTCAGCGGCAAGGTGCAGGTCTGGCACATTCTGGCGCTGGCCGCGGTGCTGGGAACGATCAACGCGTTCGATATGCCGGGCCGCCAATCGCTTATCATCCAGATGACCAGCAAAGAGGATCTGCTGAACGCCATCTCGCTGAACTCGGCGATCTTCAACGGCGCCCGCGTCGTGGGGCCGGCTGTCGCGGGATTGTTGGTAGCAGCCGTCGGCGAAGGAGTCTGCTTCCTGCTGAACGGCGTCAGCTTTCTGGCCGTGATCGGCTGCCTGCTGGCGATGCGCTTGCCAAAGTTCAGCCGACACGCGCAGGATTCTCCCTGGGCGCACCTGGTCGAAGGCTTCAGGTACGTACACGGCCACCGCGCCGTGCGCAGACTGCTGGGCATGATGGCCGTCACCACCATCGCGGGTATGCCCGCCCTGGTCTTGATGCCGTTCTTCGCGGACGCGATTTTTCACCGGGGATCGCGCGGCATGGGGGTTCTCATGGGCGCGATGGGCGCCGGAGCGGTGGCCGGCACGCTGGTGCTGGCATGGCGGGCGCGCGTATCCACCTTGCCGAACGTGATCTTCTGGAGCGCGCTCCTGCTGGGCGCCAGTTTCTGCTTCTTCGCGTGGTCGAAAGTCTTTTACCTCTCGCTGGCGGCCATGCCGCTGATCGGATATAGTGTGATGCGCCAAATGGCTTCGGCCAATACTTTGATCCAGACCTTGATCCCCGATGAATTCCGCGGCCGCACTATGGCTTTCTACACCATGACAGTGGTCGGACTGGGCCCCTTCGGGAGCCTGGCAGCCGGGGCGCTGGCGCACGCCTATGGGGCCCGGCTGACCGTGCTGGCCGGCGGATTGCTGGCTATGACCGCCGCCGGCATTTTCAGGATGAAGTCGAACGTATTTCGGGAGGTGAGTTAGCATGGCGACGTCCGGCGTGAAGGCCCTGGTTCTAGCTCTCGTCCTGGCGGCGGCGCCCGCCGCCCCGCAGTCCGGCGTGGACGTTAGCCAGGCTCGCGAAATCTTCAGCGAAATCGGCGGCATCCTGCAGGACCTGCATGAAATCACCGGCTACCGCATCAAGCATCGCGTGCCGGCCGAGATCATCACCCGCGATAAGGTGAAGGCGTTTCTCGAACAGCGGATGAAAGATGCCGCTTCACCCGAAGATATCCGGGTCGAGGAACTGACGCTCAAGAAATTCGGATTGGTGCCGCAGGATTTCGACTTGGCGAAGAACACGGTGGATTTGCTCACGGAGCAGGCGGCGGCGTTTTACGATTTCCACCGCAAGCGCATGTTCATCACCGATTGGACGCCTTCGGCCACGCGCGAGCCCGCCCTGGTGCATGAGCTCGGGCATGCGCTGGCGGACCAGAACGTCAACCTGGACAAGTTCATCAAGCAGGGCCGCAAGAGCGACGATGGTTCGTTGGCGCGTCTGGCCGTCATGGAGGGACAGGCCCAGTGGTTGATGGCCGAGTACCTGGCGCGCAAGGCGGGTCAATCGCTGGCCACCGCGCCGGCCATGCTCGAGAGTATGGCGCAGGCGACTGAAACCGGCGCCGCCGAGTATCCGGTTTTCGGGAGCGAGCCGCTGTATTTGCGCCAGACCCTGGTTTTTCCCTATAGCCAAGGCTTGCTGTTTCAGAATGCGGTATACGAGCGCATGAAGCAGAAGGCGTTCGAGGAGGTATTTCGCCGGCCGCCTCTGTCCACTCAGCAAATCCTGCATCCGGACACCTATTTTTCGCGCTTGCAGCCTGCCCTTCCCGCGTTGCCGCAGCTTCCGGACGCCCACGGCTACAAACGGATTGCGGACGGTACGGTCGGGGAACTGGACCACGCCATCCTGCTGGAACAGTATGCCGGCCGCGAGGAGTCCAAGGCAGTTTCGCCGCATTGGCGGGGCGGCGCGTACGCGCTGCTGGAGCGGCGCTCGCCGGAAAGAGTGGTCTTGCTGTATGCCGTCGAGTGGGACGACGCGGCGTCCGCCGGCCGCTACTTCCGGCTGTACCGCCAGGTGCTGGGAAAGAAATGGAAGCACCTGGCGATCGAATCCGAAAGCGGCGCCATGCTCTCCGGCGCCGGCGACGACGGCCACTTTCTGGTGCAGTTGAAGGGCAACGTGGTGACCAGTCTGGAAGGCGCGGAAGACCCCGTTGCGCCTGTGCGCTAAACTGTGGGCATATGCCGAATCGCGGTCTGTTCCGTACCCTGTCTGTGGTTTGCGTGGCCATGACGAACGTCGCGGTCATAGTGAACGTCGCGGCGTTGGCGCGCGCCGCGGAAGTGCCGCGTCCTTCCCCGGATTTCGCCGTCAACATGATCGGCGGTCAACAGATCCAGGTGAGCCAGTACAAGGGCAAAGTGTGCGTTCTGGCCTTCATCCTTACCACGTGCCCGCATTGCCAGAAGACCATCGGGTTTCTTTCCACTTTGCAGAACGAGTACGGTCCGCGCGGTCTACAGGTGTTGGCCACCGCCATCGAAGACATGGCGGCCATGAACGTGCCGGATTTTATCAAGCGCTTTCGGCCTCCCTTTCCGGTCGGCTTCGACAATCAGAACGCCGTGCAGGAGTACCTGCAACATCCGGTGATCTTCCGGCTGCTGATGCCCCAGGTCGTCTTTATCGATCGCCAGGGGACCATCCGGGCGCAGTATGCGGGGGACGACAAATTCTTCGCCGAGGACCAGGAAAAGCACCTCAGGGACCAGATCGAGGCATTACTGAAGGATGCGCCGGCCGCTCACAAGAAGCAGGCGGCGGCTTCTGCGGCTAAGAAAGCGTCGTAAGAAGTGGGGCCGGCCCGTGGCCTGCGGCGGCCTCCCAGGCCGCCATCCGGTCTCACCAATTTCACCAATCTCACCAATTGGTGATAAAATGGCTCTCATGAGGCGGGCAACCATTACGATTGGCGGTGATCTGGAAAAGGCGCTCCAGTCGTACACCAGCCGGCAGGAAGTAGCCCCAACCTTTACAGCCCTGGTGCAGGCTGCGCTTCGGGAATACTTGGCGCGTAGAGGCGCGGCTGCGCCCGCTCATCCCCTAAGGATAACCCCGGCCAAGAAGGGCAGCGGCAAATCCGATGTCAGCCGGCGGCATGACCGGTACGTTGCCGCCGATGCCTAAACCGGTTCTTGCCGATACGGGACCGCTCTACGCTTTGGCCGACCCTTCCGACCAGTATCACCTGCACGCCCACGCGCAGCTCAAGCAATTGACCGCTGCCGGCCGCTTTGTGGCGATCACATATTTGACCCTGGCCGAGTCCTACACCTTGATTCTCCGGCGGCTCGGCGCGGCCTACGCTCATCTGTGGGTCCAAGAGGCCGTGGATGGGGCCGCGATGATCAATCCGGAGCATGCCGATTACATCCGGGCCTCAGGCCTGATCATGGCCTACGCGGACCAGCCGATCACGATGTTCGATGCGGTAACTGCCGCGGTGGGGAACCGGCTAAGTCTGTCAGTGTGGACCTACGACCGCCATTTCGATCTGATGCGTTCGAGATGTTGGCGATAAGCCCACGTGTACCCGAAAGCCGGTCGGAACCGTCGCGGCGGGACGCTATGCCCGCCCAGCACCCGGCGCCCAACCCTCACCACGGCGGCAATCGCTCCGCCCGGTACAGCGCCGCCGTATTGCGGATACTCGAAACGATCAGCATCAGCCCCATGCCTATAATTCCCACTACCCCGCCCGCGTCGAACAGCGGAAAGCGGTACCCAAACAGATTACCCATCGGCCGGTAGAGCAAAGCGATGTTGCCCGCCACCAACAGTACTCGCAGCTCGGTGGGACTGAACTTCCAGTACGAGAGTTGAAATGTGCCGAGCGCGTAAGCCGCCAGGTAAGCCTGGATCGACAGCATGAAATACACCACCAGCAAAACCGCCGCCACCACGGGGCTCATGTAACCCGACAGGCCCATGCCGCCCACCAGGAAAAACGTCCCGAACGCGTCCGTGATGTGGTCCACGTAGAAGCCGTAGCGCGGCCGCTGCCGGTTGCGCACCCGGGCCAGGGTGCCATCCAGGCTGTCGCCCAGCCAATTGGCCGCCAGCCAGAAGGTGACCGCCAGCAGCATGTATCGATTCCAGCGCGCCAGCCAGTAACACAGGCCGGCGAAGAACATGGAAACGAACCCGACGAGCGTCAGGTGGTCCGAATTGATCCAGCGCGGCGTGGCATGCGCCATGCGGACGAGCAGTCGCTTTTCGACGGGCGCGAAGAAGCTCTCCTGTTCGCGGCCCGCCTCGCGGAATTTCCCGGGGGTGTCCGGCATAATAAATAGGATAGCCATGTCGGGCTATTACAACCATGGGGGAGATCCCGCCGTCAAGTCGCGCCGCGGCCCCCAGATACATGCTTGTGCGATGCGTGACGCAAACTCCGGATAGCGGCATGGGCGCTCTGCCGCTGCACGCTGAAGCGTGCGTCACGGCTTACGCCAAGACGAGGCCGGACGGCAGTTCTTCGCCGAAAATGCGGCCCAGCGCGCGGTCGTCGCGCTCTTCGTCGCCGTCCAACACCGCCAGATAGCGGTCGGCATGCGGCAGGCTTTCGAGCTTGCGCCGCACGGCACTGAGCGTGGCGTGGGCCAGATCGCGCGTGGGATCTTCCGTGCGGCGCGCGATGGCGGCCAAGGCGTCGCCGACGCCGGAAGAATCCACCGGCAGCAACGCTTCGGCCCAACGCCCAGCCGCGGCCGGCGGCACAACCTGGTTCATCGGCCCATAGAATAGCTCGCGTGCGCCCAGGCGCGACAGGCACCAAAGTTCGCTCTCGCGGAAATCGCCCGCTTTGATGCGGCGCACCAGCGCGTCGCCCAGCTCGACCTTGGTGCCGATGGGCAACAACTCCAGACTGGAGGCGGTGCGCCACATCTCGCGGAGGAGGCTGCTGTTGAGCCGCTGCTTCTTGCCGCCGCGCGGCAGCAGGAACGACGACAGCCGCTGGTAGATATCGTTCTGTTGATTGCGATTCATGCCGCCCGCCAGGCGTCCCCAGAAGATCCACCAGTCGATTTCACACTGCACCTGGTTCGCATACTGGATACCGGCGGAGTAGATGCGCCGCGCCTGCTCGATGCGAAAGTCGTCACCCGGAAAGCCGAATCCGGGGCGCAGGCAGAAGCCGCCGAGATTCAGCCAGCGCGCTTCGTACGCGGGGCTTTTCTTGCGGCCATCGGCCGCGGCCAGAAACGCGTCGGCCAGTTGGCGGATGGCGGACAGCGGCCAGGAGTTCTTGCCCAGTCCGAGGATCTGTTCCAGTTTCGCGGGCAACTCTTCCGGCGCGATGGGCGATTTCGCGGCCGGCGAAAAGACCGCCGGGATCAGCGCCAACGCATCCTTCAGCGCCTGTTCGGCGATCACGGCCGCGGGCTTGCGCTCGGCCGGTTCGGCAGCGGCCTTGCGCAGCTCGAATTGCAAGCGCCAGCGATTCTCGCTGATCTTCGATTCGCACCAGGTTTCGAGCGTGCCGATTTCGGTCAGGCGTGCGCCGAGTTTCACCGGGATGAGCCGCTCGCCGGCCTTCTTGCCGAATCGGATGACGGCGTTCAGCGGCGCGTGCGTGTGCAGATCGGGACCGAGCGCGGGGAGATCGACGACGTCGCCGAGCCGATCCTCGCTGCGGGTCAGAGAGCTGTAGAGCCGGAACGATACGGGCTTGTTGGCGACGAGCTGCAACGCTTCGTTATCGATTTCGAGCGTTGCGCCTTCCTCCGCGCCGCGCGGTACCAGGCAGACGGCGGTGGAGTCGCCGATGCCGATGAAATAGGTCCGGGGCAAGCCGCCGCGCACCAGCACTCCGCTGCCGGTCGAACGGACGTAAGAGTAATACGCCGCGCCGGTGGCCACGGCGAGATCGAGATCGCGATTCTCGAAAATCTCCGGCCGCTTGCCATACCAGTTGCCCACGGCATCGGCCACGCGCTGGCGCAGGATCTCCGGGATGAAGAAGCCGCCGTTGAACAGAATGGCATCGGGGGCCTGGCCGGCGCTTTCGAGGAACGCGTTCAGATGCTTGGTGACGGCGGGGTCGGAGACGTAGGGCAGGCCCAGCTCGCGGAAGAGACTGCGCTTCTCTTCCTTGGGCATGTCGCCGCGCGCGGTGATGGGCAGGAAGCCATCGAGGGCCAGCTCTAGCGCCTCTTCGCGCAGCACTTCCGTCTTCAGCGCCCTGCCGATGAGCGCGGAGCCGGTGCCCAGCACGGTGATTTCGACGCTCTTCAGATTGGGCTCCGAGAGCAACCGCTCCTTGGCGTTAGTACACTGGCGGCGGAGGCCGCTGCGCTGCCGGATGGAGAGCGGCACGCCGAGCTTGGTTTCCACCAGCCAGGCGATGGTGAGATCGAGGTTGTCGCCGCCGAGCAGCAAATGCTTGCCCACGGCGGTGCGCGTGAAGTTGACCAGATCGCCCTGGCGCTCGACGCGGATGAGGCTGAAGTCGCTGGTGCCGCCGCCCACGTCGCACACCAGCACGATCTGGCCATCGTAAAGCAGCTTGCGCGATTGCGCTAGGTTGTTGGCGATCCAGGAATAGAAGGCGGCGGCGGGCTCTTCGAGGAGCGTCAGCTTGGGCAGACCGGCCTCGACGGCGGCCATGACGGTGAGCTCGCGGGCTTCCTCGTCGAAGGAAGCGGGCACGGTGAGGACGATATCCTGGTCGGCGAGCGGAAGCTGCTTGACGCGATCCCAGGCTTCGCGGAAGGCGGCGATGTAGCGCGCGGAGACTTCCACAGGGGAGAGCACGCGGCCGGTTTCGGGCGAATCCCAGGGGAGGATTTTGGCGGTGCGGTCGACGTCGGGGTTGGAGAGCCAGGATTTGGCGGAGTGCACCAGCTTGGTGGGCACCAGCGCGCCCTGCTCGCGGGCGTAGACGCCGACGGGCTGGCCGTCTTCGAGGAAGAGGAAGGAGGGCAGGGTGCGGCGCGGTTCGGTGCGGCCGGGGGCGACCAGTTGGGGCGTTTCAAAGATGTGAATGGGGGGGAAGTCGCGATCTTCGGCTTCGCGTTCGTCGATGTAGGCGAGAGCGGAGTTGGTGGTGCCGAGGTCGATGCCGATTTTCATAGGATTGGGCAGGATTGGGCGGATTTGTGCATTTTTGTGCAGGGGGGCGGGGTGGGACCGTTTTTGACCGAACAAAGCCAATTTCGTGTAAGGCTTTTAGAATCAAATACGTGCAGGAGATTTCCGCGGGGCTTGGCGGCGGCTCGGGGCCGGCTGCTGCTTTTGCGGCGGGATTGGGGGGGCGCGAGAATCATATAAAAATGCCGGCTTCGCGGCTTGGCTGGCTGGATAAGGGTGGTATCGCGACCGGCTCAAGCGAGCGGACGGGATCTTCCCGTTTCTACGATAGCACGGGGGAGGGAATGGGGCTGGGTGTTGGAGGGGGTGGGGGGAGTTAAGGTGAGGGAAACGCTGGGGAAGGGGATTCTTGGGCGAGGTGTGATTGGCGGGGGATCGTCTCGGGCGGGTTCGCGGGTTTGGCGGGTCCGGGGCGGGCGGGGCATCCACAGGGCGGGGGTGATGCGTCGAACTTGCACGATTCGGCCATTACCGTCGCCAAGCCGACTTGCGAGGACCTATGGATGGCGCTCAACAGGAGCATCGGGTAGAAGCATTCGCGCGCAGTCTGTCCGTGCCCAGGTTTCGCTCCAGCCCTAGTTCCCCATCTTCGCGGCGTCACTGCAAAAGGTAGCTACCGGGCAGCTACAGCTAACTGTGGTTCGATGACGAGGAAAATGCGATCCAGAACCTCTAAGGGCGTTAGCGCCGGGCAAGGAAGCCGGACTTCGTCTAGGCCGGGATGAAAGTGGCATCGCGGCTCAAATAAGGGCGTCTCGTGTGCTTTGTCGTTGAGGTCGAATCGATAAAATGACGGCGAGTGGCCTTCGGGCAAATTCAGTTGGAAGCGGTATGAGACCAAAGAGCAACGGCGATTGCTCTCGCACAGAGTAATCCCGAACGACAGACGAGAACCGGACTCCAAGTAGAAGTGTGAATCTGTAGGGCCCTTATCAAATGAAGGACCCACCGTCATGTACAACACGTTCTGGCTAGTGGTGGTCTTGAAAATATTGTAAACATTGTTCTTATTTCCGGTATCGGCATCCTGCCTTAGAAGATAGGTACGAACTTGCGCGATGGTATCGCGCGAGGAGGGCAAAACGATTGATTCCACCAGCCGTTCGAGTCCTCCGTCCAGCTTCTTCGCTCGTTCCGGCGCCCCGCCTGGTATTCAAACCAAATCCCCACGATCTAAGAGAACAAGCCACTCGACATAGTGAGGTTCGGTCGGTAATGTACCCGACTCTGCCCGGAGGATCACTTCTGCGCTCGTGACTTGAAAATGTGATTCAAGGTCCGAAATTCGCTGCTGACGTTCGCTGGCTGTCATTACGTCGCCGCGTATGCCCAAATAAACGATGCTGCCGCCGACGAAGCTCCTAATATTAGGCGCATGCTCGCAAAGGTCCGCAAGGCCCAGGCTAGAAAGCCAAAGAATCACTGGCCCCGAGCGAAGAAGGCCACTGCGGTTTATGTCCAACGCGCGCCAAAAGTTGGCATCAGCTTGGTCCAAGTCCGATATCACGACGGCGTCGCTTGCCGGGTCGGCCAGATCTTTGCGTAGTTTCCCAAGCCAAGGGCCAGTGCAACTAATAACTCGGACCGGCCCGCCTAGGAAAGCCGAGAATTCCGAAATGAAGGCATCGAGGGCGGCCTCGACGTCGACGGTCGGTTTAAGAATAACGAACCAAGCGTAAGGTCCACGTATTTCAACGCGGCGGCCTATTTCAAAGGCCGGCTCTTTGATGAAATCAGTCATTCTTCTCGGGCTTCAAGATCAGAGCCCCGAGAGCGGGATGAACTCTGAAGTCGCCTGCAGAATACTCAAGCACACGACCTGTAACCAACAATTCAATGTTGGGGCTCGATGTTACGTCAAAAAAGCGTTCTTTGCTGAGTTTTCGCAGAATCTTGACCCGTTCCGGGCCAAGTCCTCGCCGATATGATTCGCCCAGTTGCTTGATGACAGCGTTCGCGTGCTCGGGAAGAATCCGGTCGCTACCCTCGATATAAGCAGCCTCTCCCGCGTCCCTGGCTAGGGTGATTAAATCCCGTAGCACTCCTCCAGAAGCACAACAGATCAGCTCCGCCTCGTCGGGGCCCAGGATGTCGGTCCCTCCACGGTGACTCAGAACGGACTTCAGGTAGCTATTGTTCTCGGGCTCCGAGCTGAGCGTCGCCATGTGATGAATTCGGTCGAAGTGCTCCGAAATTGAGCGACCTTCACCGTAGAGGACAGACAGCGGAGCGGCGGCGAGGACGGCAACCCGCATCCGACGGAGGGCGCGAAAATCCTGGTGAACGACGGCCCAGAATTTGTCAGGCGAAATGAGGCGATCCAGGCCATCAAAAATGACAACCACGTCTAGCGAGCGTGCTTGTACGGCGCTTATAAACGCGTCAAGCGGGGTACGGATCGCTTGTATATCCCTTTGCAGCGCGGGGAACGGCGGCTTTAGCTTTCCTGGAACGCTCCGAGTCACCCAGCGTCCAGGTTCATAATCTGGTTCATAATCCTCTGGATCGTCGTCAGGCTGATAGCCTTCATCCTCCGGCACCCATACTGACTTTGTCGTTCCGAACGCGAATCCCTTGATCTCACTCCGAGCGGTCTTCAGTGCCTCCTTCTGCTGGTCATCCAGGGAATCCTCAAAACCTTTACCTGAGAACTCTCTTGTCAGATGCAAACCAAAGCCGGCCAGCAAGGCACCCGAGTTGAGCCCCGACAAGTCCGTCTCCGCCGAGATGTCGATATACACCGAAAGAGTTTGACCCTGCTGCTCTAACCACCTTTCGGCCATCAATAGCTCGGTAGTTTTTCCGGAGCCGGTTCCTCCAACCAACAGTCTGCTGGCTTCCAGGGTCCAGGTCGGCGCGAGCCGCAAGGGTTCTGAATAGCGAACCGTGCAAGTCTTCGACAACCAAGCCTGCCTCGATTGTCGTCCGCGCGGGCGCCGTGGGATTGAGCTTTCGCATGTAATCGCGAAATAGTTCACGCCGCTGAGCTGATTGACTAGACTTCGAAATTGTTGTCGGCATGTACCCTAAGCACGAGTATACACCCGTCTGGCACTTGCGCATCAGTCTCAAGAGGGCTGGTTCCCATCCGAAAAAAATGTTTTGAAGTACGAATTCTCCGAGGCTGGGGATCGAATTAGCCCGGGTTGCCGGCATAACGCAGCGATAGGTCCCGGCAAACGCGCTTGTATACGCCGACTCCCTTCAAGAGCCACATAACTGCTCTGCCTCAAGTCGGCATTCCTGCCCGATCGGGGCCGATAGGCGGATGGACCTTGGCGTGTCAACTGGAGCTGCCGACCGGCAGCCGGTGACAGGTCGTCTTGTGTGGCTTCACGGTAACGAGGGATCCGCGTTCCAGATCGGCCTCGAAACGCGCCAGGACATTCTGAACCCGGTCAACAACCTCAGGGGCGCCCAGGCCCTGCAATCGTAGACGAATCACGGAAGGTCCGCTGGCCCCGGAAACCGCCAGGATCGCGTGGAAGTCCGCGTCCAGGGTCACGACGGCAGCGCCCTGTTCCAGCGAGAGGGCCAGGATTTCCTCGTCGGTTGCCCGGCTCATCCCGATTTCCCCGAGGTGTGTGCAACTATACCCGAGACTGCGCAGGCGGAGCGCAGCATCTCGCGGAACCCTGGTCGAGGACGAGACGCATGGCTGAAACCGTCAGGCAGCGTTACTTTCCGTGGCGGTGTCCTCGAGATTAGCGGCAATACTGTTCACTTAAAACATTTTTGTGTTATTCTGTTCTAGGGGCACAAGCCTCCACAAGGAGGTCACCTCATGAACGTTACCGCCGTGGAATCAACCACCCTGGCGACGGTCGCCTACG
>Ga0181536_10000089_pt1 | contig 96431 bp, 88 predicted proteins | sample PEATcosm2014_Bin_41_FD_121105 | JGI IMG/M metagenome (GOLD analysis project Ga0181536, IMG submission 121105) | Peatland microbial communities from MTU Mesocosm Facility, Houghton, MI, USA - PEATcosm2014_Bin17_60_metaG | ecosystem: Environmental > Terrestrial > Soil > Wetlands > Peat | place... | reverse complement strand
CCTGGTCTTCGCCGGCTATGCGCGCCGCGCACTCGGCCTGCTGGAGGAAGCCTCGCGCGCGGCCGCCGCGGCGGCCGATCCCGAGCGCGGCGAGCTGCGCATCGCGGCGGTCACCACCGCGGCTGAGCAGATCATGCCCGGCCTGCTCAGCGGATTCCTGCAGCGCCACCCCGACGTCGGGGTGCTCGTGCAGGCGGGAAACCGGGAGCGTGTCACCTCGCTGCTCGAGCGTCATCAGGTCGACCTCGTGCTGGCCGGCCGGCCGGCGCCGGGCAGCGACCTCGAGGTCCTGGCCGTCCGCCCCAACCACCTGGTCGTTGTCGCGGCAGCCGCGCTGGCCCGCGCCCGCGGCAGCGATGACATGGTGCCCTGGCTGGCCCGCCAGACCTGGCTCATGCGCGAGCCGGGATCAGGCACCCGCGCCACCGCTGAGGCTCTGCTCGCCGACCTGGACATCACGCCGCTGTCGCTGACCCTCGGCTCGAACGGCGCCATCAGGGAGTCAGCGGGCATCGGCCTGGGCGTCACCCTGGTCTCGCGGGACGCCATCGAGCCCGAGCTCGCCAGCGGCCGGCTGCACGAGCTCGCCGTCCCCGGCACGCCGCTGCACCGCGACTGGTACCTCGTCGGCCGGCCGGGACCGCTCGCCGAGCCGGCCACCTGGCTGGTCGGACAGGCCCTCAGCGACGGGGGCTTCCGGCGCCTCAAGCCCGCGCGGCGACCGTCACCCGCCTCTGGCCGGGGATAGCGGCCGGCCAGCCGCGCAATTCCTAAGCGTTTCCTTATGGAATCTCCGCAAATCCTCGTTAGACATTGAACGGTACCTGGCGTCACGATGGGAGCAGGAGCAGGACGAGCGCGGAGGGCAGCATGACGACCGAGCAGAGCCGCTGGAGTGCGGGAGTCATCCCGTACGCCGAGATGGGCTATTACGACGCGGACTACCAGCCGAAGGACACCGACGTGCTCGCCGCGTTCAGGATCGCGCCGCAGCCAGGCGTCCCCCCCGAGGAAGCGGGCGCGGCCGTGGCCGGCGAGTCCTCCACGGCGACCTGGACCGTGGTGTGGACCGACCGGCTCACCGCCTATGACCATTACCAGGCCAAGTGCTACCGGGTGGACCCCGTGCCGGGCCGCGAGGGCGAGTACATCGCCTACATCGCCTACGACATCGACTTGTTCGAGGAGGGGTCGATTCCCAACCTCACCTCCTCCATCATCGGCAACGTCTTCGGCTTCAAGGCCCTGCGGTCGCTGCGGCTGGAGGACATGCGGATCCCGCTGCACTACGTCAAGACCTTCCACGGGCCGCCGCATGGCATCGTGATGGAGCGCGAGTACCTGAACAAGTACGGCAGGCCGCTGATCGGCGCGACCACCAAGCCCAAGCTCGGCCTGTCCGCCCGCAACTACGGCCGGGTCGTCTACGAGGCGCTGCGCGGCGGGCTGGACTTCACCAAGGATGACGAGAACACCAACTCCCAGCCCTTCCAGCGCTGGCGCGACCGGTTCCTGTTCACGATGGAGGGAGTGAACCGGGCCGCCGAGCAGACCGGCGAGGTCAAGGGTCATTACCTCAACGTCACCGCGGCCTCGATGGAGGAGATGTACGAGCGGGCCGAGTTCGCCAAGGAACTCGGCAGCATCGTCATCATGGTGGACCTGACCGTCGGCTACACGGCACTGCACTCCATGTCCAACTGGGCCAGGGCCAACGGCGTGCTGCTGCACCTGCACCGGGCCGGTCACTCCACCTACACGCGGCAGAAGTCGCACGGCGTCAGCTTCCGCGTCCTCGCCAAGTGGTGCCGGCTGATCGGCGTGGACCATATCCACGCGGGCACGGTCGTCGGCAAGCTGGAGGGCGATCCCGCGATGGTGCAGGGCTACTACGACATCCTGCGGGAGCACAAGAACCCGCTGGACCTGACCCACGGGCTGTACTTCGAGCAGGACTGGGGCTCGATGCCGGGCACCATGCCGGTCGCCTCCGGCGGCATTCATGCCGGCCAGATGGGCGACCTGCTCGGCTACCTGGGCGAGGACGTCATCCTGCAGTTCGGCGGCGGGACCATCGGCCACCCGATGGGCGTCGCGGCCGGCGCCACGGCCAACCGGGTCGCCGTGGAGGCGATGATCAAGGCCCGCAACGAGGGCCGGGACTTCCGCCGCGAGGCCAGCGACATTCTCGCCGCGGCCTGCAAGCACTCGCGCGAGCTCCAGGTCGCGATCGACACCTGGGGTGACATCACCTTCAACTACGAGTCCACCGACACCCCGGACGTCACCGTGACGCCGTCGGTCAGCTGACCGGCCACCAGACAGCGGAGCCTCACATGCGCATTACCCAGGGCACCTTCTCCTACCTGCCAGACCTCACCGACGCCGAGATCGAGGCGCAGGCCCAGTACGCGATCGATCACGGCTGGTCCATCGCGGTGGAGTACACCGACGACCCGCATCCCCGCAACGTGTACTGGGAGATGTGGGGGCTGCCGATGTTCGACATCGCGGACGGCTCAGCGGCGCTGCACGAGGTCAACGCCTGCCGCACGGCCTGTCCCGGTTACTACATCCGGCTCACCGCCTATGACGCGAGCCTCGGCCGCCAGACGACCGCCATGAGCTTCATCGTCGGCCGTCCCGCGGACGAGCCCGGCTTCCGGCTGGACCGCCAGGAGGTCCGGGGCCGCCAGGTCCGGTACTCGCTGCATCCCTATGCGACCGACCGGCCAGGCGGCGACCGGTACGCCAGCAACGGTGACGGCAGGAGCGGCAGCTGATGACGGATGATCCCGCCCGCCCGCCCCTCGCCCGCCCTCCCCTCGGCCGGCCGCCTTCCGGCTTCGCCATGCCCCGGCCGGGGGGCGGCCCCGGTGACAGCCAGCCCCGTGACGGCCAGCCCGGCGACGGGGCGGGCGGCGACCACGCGAGCCCGCTGGCCCCGGACGCGACGATCGACATCACCGCGGAACAGCAGGCGCTGCACATCTCCGCGATCCTGGCCGAGCTGGACCGCGACTTCATCGGGCTCGCCCCGGTCAAGGCCCGGGTCCGGGAGATCGCGGCGCTGCTGCTCGTCGACAAGCTCCGCGGCCGGTACGGGCTCGGCTCGACCCGGCCCAGCCTGCACATGTGCTTCACCGGCAGCCCCGGCACGGGCAAGACGACCCTGGCCATGCGGATGGGCGAGCTGCTGCGCGAGCTGGGCTACCTGCGCAAGGGCCACCTCGTCGCGGTGACCCGCGACGACCTGGTCGGCCAGTACGTGGGCCACACCGCGCCGAAGACCAAAGAGGTACTCAAGCGCGCGATGGGCGGCGTGCTGCTGATCGACGAGGCCTACTACCTCTACCGGCCGGACAACGAGCGGGACTACGGCCAGGAGGCCATCGAGATCCTGCTCCAGTTCATGGAGACGAACCGGGACGACCTGGTGGTCATCCTGGCCGGCTACGCCGACCGGATGGACGTCTTCTTCCGGTCCAACCCCGGCATGGCGTCGCGGATCGCGCACAACATCGACTTCCCGGATTTCAGCCTCGAGGAGCTGATGCAGATATCCGAGCTGATGCTGGAGCAGGAGCAGTACCGGTTCTCCCCCGGCGCGGCCGCGGCGTTCCGCGAGTACATCGAGCTGCGCATGCACCAGCCGCGGTTCGCGAACGCGCGGAGCATGCGCAACGCCATCGACCGGCTCCGGCTGCGCCAGGCCCGGCGGCTGGTCACCGCCGGCGGCCAGATCAGCCGGGCCGACCTGATCGAGATCACCGAGGCGGACGTCCGCGGCAGCCGGGTGTTCAGCATGGGGACCGAGCCGGCGGAGCCCGCGCCGCCGGAGCCTGTCCAGCCAGGACCCGGGCCGGCGGCTTAGCCGGCCCGCTCGCGGGCGGCCCGGTTCATGGCGCTGATCACGGCGCGCAGCGAGGCCCGCACGATCGACTCGCTGATCCCGACTCCCCACAGCACCCGGTCGCCGACCTCGATTTCCAGGTAAGCGGCCGCCTCGGCGTCCCGCCCGGCTGAGAGCGCGTGCTCGGCGTAGTCGAGCACCCGCACGCTGACGCCGCCCAGGCCCAGGTCAATCGGCGAGAGAGCCTGGCAGAACGCGGCGATCGGGCCATTGCCGACGCCGGTCAGGGTGTGCTCGGCGCCGAAGGCGCGCACCGTGGTAGTGATCCGCTCCGTCCCGTCGTCGCTGGCCGAGCTGAAGCTGATCAGCTCGAACGGGCCGTCCTCCAGGTACTCGGATGCGAAGATCTGCCACATCTGCGCGGCATCCACCTCGCCGCCCTGGTCGTCGGTGTGCCGCTGGATGACCTGGCTGAACTCGATCTGCAGGCGGCGCGGCAGGTCCAGGTGGTGGTCGTGCTTCATGATGTAGGCCACGCCGCCCTTGCCGGACTGCGAGTTGACCCGGATGACCGCCTCATACGAGCGGCCCACGTCCTGCGGGTCGATTGGCAGGTACGGCATCGACCAGGGCAGCTCGGCGACCGGCTCCCCGGCCTCCGCCGCGATCCGCTCGAGATGATCGAAGCCCTTCTTGATCGCGTCCTGGTGCGAGCCGGAGAACGAGGTGTAGACCAGGTCTCCGGCGTAGGGGTGCCGCTCGTGCACGCCGATGCCGTTGCAGTACTCGACGGTCCGGCGGATCTCGTCGATGTCGCTGAAGTCGATCATCGGGTCAATGCCCTGGCTGTAGAGGTTCAGGCCGAGCGTCACCAGGTCCACATTCCCGGACCGCTCGCCGTTGCCGAACAGGCAGCCTTCCACCCGCTGCGCGCCGGCCAGCACGGCCAGCTCGGCGTCCGCGGTCGCCGTGCCCCGGTCGTTGTGCGTGTGCACCGACAGGACCACGTGCTCGCGCCTGGTCAGCCGACGGCTCATCCACTCGATCTGGTCGGCGTAGACGTTCGGGGTGGAGCGCTCGACCGTGCAGGGCAGGTTGAGCACGATCTCGCGATCGGGCCCCGGCTGCCAGGCGTCCATCACGGCCTCGCAGATCTCCAGCGAGAAATCCAGCTCGGTGTCCATGAAGATCTCCGGCGAGTACTCGTAGCCGAAGTCGGTGCCGCTCAGGTAGGTCTCGGCGAACTTGATCACCGCGCGGGTGCCGTCGACGGCCACGGCCTTGCACTCCGCGCGCCCGTCACCCGCCCAGCCGAAGACGACGCCGCGGAACACCGGGGCCGCCGCGTTGTACAGGTGCACGGTGGCCTGGCGGGCTCCCGCCAGCGACTGCACGGTGCGCTCGATCAGCTCTTCCCTGGCCTGCGTCAGCACGGAGATGCGCACGTCGTCGGGTACCGAGCCGCCCTCGATCAGGCTGCGGATGAAGTCGAACTCGGTCTGGCTCGCGGCCGGGAACCCGACCTCGATCTCCTTGTAGCCCATCCGCACGAGCAGGTCGAACATCGCCTGCTTGCGGGCTGCGTTCATCGGATCGATCAGGGCCTGGTTGCCGTCGCGCAGGTCGGTGGACAGCCACCGGGGCGCTGAGGTGATGCTGCGCGACGGCCACTGGCGGTCGGGCAGGTCGACGGCCGGGAACGGCCGGTAGCGATGGCAGGGCATGCCGGACGGGCGCTGACTGGGCGAGGTACTCATGACGCTGCTGCTCCTGGGATGGTCTCGACCGGGAAGGGAATCGGTCGGCGCAGCAGAACGGCCCGCGGCGAGGGGCCGACCGGTGAGGTTACCGGACCTCGCCGCGGCTGCGAAGAAGCAGGCCGCGAGTCATGACTGTCCTACCTTAGCCGATGGCATGCACGCTCCGTCAGCTAACCCCGGTTTCGGAGCGTGACGGCCGGCCGCAGGATGCCTGCCCTACCGACGAGGATCGGCGGGCCGGAACGGATTTTCTACCAGCACACCCTTGAGCACCTGGCCATGGGAGAGATCCTCGGTCAGCACTCGTTCACATCCGGCCTGGTAAGCCGCCTCGATGATCAGTGCGTCCCAGAGCGAGAGCTGGCTGCTGCGGCAGATGGTGATCGCCGCCAGGACCAGCTCGGTGTCCGCCGGGATTACCTCGAGCCTGGCCAGGCCCCGGACTGCGGCGGCGGCCCGGTCGGGGTCGAGCGGCATCGCGATCCTGCGCGTGACGACGTAGTAGAACTCCTGCAGAACCTGCGTGCTCAGGACCAGGCTGTCAGGTTCCTGCCTCAGCAGCTCCACAGCGGTCAGGTGCTTGTCCCGCTCCGCCGGGCTCTCATCCGCGGCATAAACGACGATGTTCGTGTCGAGGAACGACCTACCGCTCATGGAGCTCGTCGCGCGTCCAGGCACGGCCGCCGGGCCCGCTGCTCGCCCCGGCAGCGGAGACAGCCTCGAGGAATTCCGCTACTCCCTCGGCTGCCGCGGACTGGCCGGCCAGCCTGGCGATATAGTCCCGCACCAGGGCATTGACCGATGTCCCCTGCTGCATCGCCCGGATCCGGGCGCGCTGCAGCAGCTGGTCATCAACCGACAAGGTCAGATTCGTCACGCTTCCTCCCGTACTTACCAGTATAAGTGTAGCACGTAACCCGTGTAGCACTTAACTCGTGGAGAATGGAACAGCGTTAGCGAAGCTCAGACGTTGAAGCCCATCGCGCGCAGCTGCTCGCGGCCGTCCTCGGTGATCTTGTCCGGTCCCCACGGCGGCAGCCACACCCAGTTGATGCGCAGGTCGCTGACCAGGCCGTCCAGGGCAACCTTGGCCTGGTCCTCGATCACGTCCGTCAGCGGGCAGGCCGCGCTGGTCAGGGTCATGTCGATGGTCGCGACCCGGTCCTCGCTCAGGGTGATGCCGTAGACCAGGCCGAGGTCCACCACGTTCACCTCGAGCTCGGGGTCCATCACGTCCCGCAGCGCCTCGAGCAGGTCCTCGGTCTCCGGGGCCAGGCCGGCCTCGGTGCCCGCAGCGGGCAACTGCGCTTCCGGATTGGCCTGGGCCTCCTCAGCGCCCGGCTCGGCTGCGGTCTCGGTCTCGGTCACGTACTCGGTCATATCTGCTCCCTGCCATTTTCGGCTACGCGGCCATTTTCGGCTACGCGGCCATTTTCGGCTACGCGGCCATCGTCGGCTGCGCGGCCATCGTCGGCTTGCTGCGGATCCTGCTGGCCAGCCGCCAGGTCACCGCTGTCCAGCGCCCGCGCGGTCGCGTCCTTCCAGGCCATCCAGCCCAGCAGCGCGCACTTGATCCTGGCCGGGTACCTGGACACGCCCTCGAACGCCACCGCGTCACCGAGCACGTCCTCGTCCGGCTCGCCCTCCCCGCGGGACTGCATCAGCTGCAGGAACTCGGCGCTGATGTCCATCGCCTCGGCTACCGGCCTGCCGATGACCATGTCGGCCAGCACGGACGTGCTGGCCTGGCTGATCGAGCAGCCCAGCGCCTGGTAGGACACGTCAGCCACCACCGTGTCGCCGCCCGCGTCCTTCAGCGTGACCCGGAGCGTCACCTCGTCCCCGCAGGTGGGGTTGACGTGCTGGACCTCGGCGTCATATGGCTCGCGCAGCCCGGAATGGTGCGGATGACGGTAATGGTCCAGGATGATCTCCTGGTACATGGACTCCAGCTGCATCGACATCTCCCGGCCCTAGCCCGCCCCGAAGAACTTCTGCGCCTGGCGGATGCCGTCGGCCAGCGCGTCGACCTCGTCGTGGGTGTTGTAGACGTAGAAGGTCGCCCGGGTGCTGGCCTGCGCGCCGAGCGCGCGGTGCAGCGGCCAGGCGCAGTGGTGGCCGGTGCGCACGGCGATGCCCAGCTCGTCCAGGACCTGCCCGACATCGTGCGGGTGCACGTCATCGACCAGGAAGGAGATGGCGCCACCGCGATGCTCGGTCGTCAGCGGCCCGAGGATGCGGACCCCGCTGATGCTGCCCACGGCCTCCAGCGCGTGCCGCGTCAGGGACTCCTCATGGGCAGCCACGCTGGCCATGCCGAGCCGGTCCAGGTAATCGCAGGCCGCGGCCAGGCCGACCGCCTGGGCGGCCGGCGGCACCCCGGCCTCGAATCGCTCCGGCGGTGGCAGGAAGGTCGAGCCCTCCATCCGGACGATCTCGATCATCGAGCCGCCGGTCACGTACGGCGGCATGCTCTCCAGCAGCTCGCGCCGTCCCCACAGCACCCCGATGCCGGACGGGCCGAGCATCTTGTGCGCGGAGAAGGCCAGGAAGTCAGGGCCGAGATCGGCCACGCTGACGGGCTGGTGCGGGACGGACTGGGCGCCGTCGGCGATCACCAGCGCGCCGCGGGCATGGGCCAGCTTGCTGATCTCGCCGACCGGCGGGACCGTCCCGGTCACGTTGGACTGGTGGGTGACTGCGACGATCTTCGTCCGGTCGCTGATCAGCTCGGTCACGTTGCTGAGATCGAGCCGGCCGTCCGGGGTCACGCCCAGCCAGCGCAGCGTCGCGCCGGTTCGCTGGCAGAGCTGCTGCCAGGGCACCAGGTTGGCGTGGTGCTCCATCTCGGTGATCAGGACCTCGTCGCCGGGACCGATCCGGAAGCGGGCCGCCTCCGGGCCAGCGGTGCCGGCATTGCTGAGCGCGTAGGCGACCAGGTTGATCGCCTCGGTCGCGCTCTTGGTGAAGACGATCTCGCCGGGGGGGGCGCCGAGGAACCGGGCGACGCGAGCCCGCGCCCCCTCGTAGGCGTCGGTGGCCTCCTCGCCGAGCAGGTGCGCGCCCCGGTGCGCCGCCGAGTTGTGCATCGTGTAGAAGTCGCGCTCGGCATCCAGGACCTGGCGGGGCTTCTGCGAGGTGGCGCCGGAGTCCAGGTAGACCAGGTGGCTGCCGCCGCGCACCGCCCGGCCGAGGATCGGGAAGTCCGCCCGGACCGCCTCGGTGTCCAGCGGCGCGGCTGGCGTCTCGGGCCGGCCGGCCTGCTGCTCAGCCCCGGTCACGGTCACGCCGCCGCGCCCGAGTTGATGAACCGCTCGTAGCCGCTGGTCTCCAGCTCCTCGGCCAGCTCGGCGCCGCCCTCCGCGACGATCCGGCCGGCGACGAACACGTGCACGAAGTCCGGCTGCACGTACCGCAGGATCCGGGTGTAGTGGGTGATCAGCAGCACCCCGTGGCTCTGGTCCTCGCGGAACTTGTTGATACCCGCCGAAACGATGCGCAGGGCGTCGATGTCCAGCCCCGAGTCGGTCTCGTCCAGGATGGCGATCTTGGGGTTGAGCAGCTGCAGCTGCAGGATCTCGTGCCGTTTCTTCTCGCCGCCGGAGAACCCCTCGTTCAGGTTCCGCTCGGCGAACGCCGGGTCCATCGACAGGTCGTCCATGGCCGTGCGCAGCTCCTTGATGAAGGTGCGCAGCTTGGGCGCCTCGCCGCGGACCGCGGTGATCGCGGTGCGCAGGAAGTTCGACACCGAGACGCCGGGCACCTCGACCGGGTACTGCATGGCCAGGAACAGCCCGGCCCTGGCCCGCGCGTCCACGCTCATCGCCAGCACGTCCTCGCCGTCTAGCGTGATCGAGCCCTGGGTCACCTGGTACCGCGGGTGCCCGGCGATCGCGTAGGCCAGCGTCGTCTTGCCCGATCCGTTCGGGCCCATGATCGCGTGGGTCTGCCCGGCGGCAACCGTCAGGTCCACGCCGCGCAGTACCTCACGGCTCTCGCCAGCCGCATCCGTCACGCTGGCGTGCAGGTCACGGATCTCTAGGGTGGCCATCATCTCTCCTGGTCTTCTGGCACGGTCAGGACAGCGCGACGAGAACGTCGCCGCCGTCGATCTTCACTGGGTAGATGGCAACCGGCTTGGTCGCTGGCGGGCCGGTGGGCTTGCCGGAGCGCAGGTCGAAGCAGGAGCCGTGCAGCCAGCACTCCACCGTGCAGTCGTACACCTCGCCCTCCGACAGCGGGACCTCCTCATGCGAGCACACATCGTGCAGCGCGAAGATCTCGCCGCCGGCCCGGATGATCGCCACCGGCGTGCCTGCCACGTCGAAACCGGCCGCGCCCTCCTCCGGCACGTCGGCCAGCGAGCACACCCGGACGAAGTTCTCGCCGCTCATGCCAGCTCCGCCTCGATCGCCGCGGTGATCCGGTCCCGCAGGTCCGGCACCTCGATCTGGTTGATCAGCTCGCCGAAGAAGCCGCGGATCACCAGCCGCCGCGCCTCCTCGAACGGGATGCCCCGGGTCATCAGGTAGAACAGGTGATGATCTTCCAGGCGGCCGCTGGCACTGGCGTGCCCGGCGCCGAGCACCTCGCCGGTCAGGATCTCCAGGTTCGGCACCGAGTCCACCCGGGTGCCGTCGGTCAGCACCAGGTTCCGGTTGTACTCGTAGGTGTCGGTGCCGGTCGCCTCCGGCCGGATGACCACGTCGCCGATCCAGACGGCGTGCGCGTCCTGGCCCTGCAGCGCGCCCTTGTAGCTGACCCGGCTGCGGCAGTTGCGCTCGCTGTGATCGACATACAGCCGGTGCTCCAGGTGCTGGCCCGCGTCGGCGAAGTACAGGCCGCGCAGATCGGCGTCGCCGCCCGGGCCCGCGTACCGGACCGACGGGGCCAGCCGCACCACGCTGCCGCCGAGCGTGACCGCCGTATGCGTGAGCTTCGCGTCCCGCCCCAGCTGGGCGTGATGATGCGACACGTGCACCGCGTCGGACGCCCAGTTCTGCAGCGACACGACAGTCAGCGCCGCCCCGTCTCCCAGCACCAGCTCGACGTTGTCCGCGTACGTCGCCGACCCGCTGTGCTCCAGCACCACAGTCGCGCGGGCGTTCGCCCCGACCTCCACCAGCAGGTGGCCGAAGGCCGCACCCCCAGCGTCCTCACCGCGCACGGCGACATGCACCGGCCTGCTGCCCTCAAACTCAGCCGGAACGCTGATCACCGTAGCCTCGTCAAAGGACGCGAACGCCCTGGCACTGACCCGGTCCGAGGGTACATAGGCGGCGCCGAGTCGCCGGTCGCCGTGTTGCGCACGCACAACGGCGACCGGCGACTCGGCGCTGGCTTCCACGGCCACCTTGCCGGCCGCCAGGTCAGAATCAGAATGCAGGCCACGCAGACGGCGCAGTGGCGTGAACCGCCACTCCTCCTCGCGGCCTGTCGGCACGCCGAAGTCCGCCGGATCGTAAGACTGCCGCTCGTGCAGCCTGGAGACGGGAGCCGCGGATTCCACGGCCCCCTGCAGGCCTGACATCAGCCAACCGCTCCTTCCATCTGAAGCTCGATCAGCCGGTTCAGCTCGAGCGCGTACTCCATCGGCAGCTCGCGGGCGATCGGCTCGACGAACCCGCGGACGATGGTGGCCATCGCCTCGTCCTCGGTCATGCCCCGGCTCATCAGGTAGAACAGCTGGTCCTCGGAGATCTTGGAGACCGTCGCCTCGTGTCCCATCTCCACGTCGTCCTCACGGACGTCCACGTAGGGGTAGGTGTCGCTGCGGCTGATGGCGTCCACCAGCAGCGCGTCGCACTTCACCGTCGACTTGGAGTGCGCGGCGCCCTCCTGCACCTGGACCAGGCCGCGGTAGGAGGTCCGGCCGCCGGCCCGGGCCACCGACTTGGAGATGATCTGCGAGGAGGTGTTCGGCGCCAGGTGCACCATCTTGGCTCCGGCGTCCTGGTGCTGGCCGGTGCCGGCGAACGCGACGGAGAGGGTCTCGCCCCTGGCGTGCTCGCCCATCAGGTAGACCGCCGGGTACTTCATCGTCACCTTGGAGCCGATGTTCCCGTCGACCCACTCCATGCTGGCCCCGGCCTGCGCGACCGCGCGCTTGGTGACCAGGTTGTACACGTTGTTCGACCAGTTCTGGATGGTCGTGTAGCGGCAGTGCGCGCCGGCCTTGACGATGATCTCGACGACCGCGGAGTGCAGCGAGTCCGATGAGTAGATCGGCGCGGTGCAGCCCTCGACGTAGTGCACGCTGGCGCCCTCGTCGACGATGATCAGGGTCCGCTCGAACTGGCCCATGTTCTCGGTGTTGATCCGGAAGTAGGCCTGCAGCGGGATCTCGACGTTGACGCCCTTCGGCACGTAGATGAAGCTGCCGCCGGACCAGACCGCCGTGTTCAGCGCCGCGAACTTGTTGTCGCCCACCGGGATCACCGTGGCGAAGTACTCCCGGAACAGCTCGGGGTGCTCCCGCAGCGCCGTGTCGGTGTCCTTGAAGATGACGCCCTTCTCCTCCAGGTCCTCGCGGATCTTGTGGTAGACGACCTCCGACTCATACTGGGCGGCAACCCCGGCGATCAGCCGCTGCTTCTCCGCCTCCGGGATCCCCAGCCTGTCGTAGGTGCTCTTGATGTCGGCGGGCAGCTCATCCCAGCTGGCCGCCTGCTTCTCCGTCGACCGGACGAAGTACTTGATGTTCTCGAAGTCGATCCCGGACAGGTCAGAGCCCCACGTCGGCATCGGCTTGCGGCGGAACAGCTGCAGGCCTCTCAGCCGCAGGTCCAGCATCCACTGCGGCTCGTTCTTCTTGGCCGAGATGTCACGGACGACCTCCTCGCTGAGGCCGCGGCGCGCGGCGGCGCCGGCCACGTCAGAGTCGGCCCAGCCGAACTTGTAACGCTCCAGCCCGTCAAGCTCGGGGTGCGCGATTGCAGTCATGCGGAGGATCCTCCGGACTCGGTTGTGGTGGTGCGGCTATGAACAAGCGCTGGCCGGCTGACGTGCGTCGTGCACACGCCGTCGCCGTGCGCGATCGTGGCGAGGCGCTGCACCGGGGTGCCGAGCAGCCGCCCGAACGCCTCCGTCTCCGCCTCGCAGAGCTGCGGGTACTCGGCGGCCACGTGCGCCACCGGGCAGTGATGCTGGCAGAGCTGCTGTCCGCCGGCCGAGGCCGGCGCGCCGCTGGCTGATGCCGCGTAGCCGTCGGCGGACAGCGCCTCGGCGAGCGCCTGTACCCGGCCGGTGACCGGTGCTGCCTGCACGGCCTGGCGGTAGCGGCTTTCCAGCTCGGCCACCTGGCGGCGGGCGAACTGGATGACCGCGCCGGGCCCGGCCGTCTCGGCGATGAACCGGAGCGCGCTGGTGGCCAGGTCGTCGTAGGTGTGCTCGAACGCGCTGCGCCCGGCATCGGTGATCGCGAACAGCCTGGCCGGCCGACCTCGCCCCCTGGTCCCGTACGAGCGGGCCACCCGGACCTCGATCATGCCGTCAGCCAGCAGGTTGTCCAGATGACGGCGGACGGCGGCCGCGGTCAGGCCCAGCCTGGCCGACAGCCCGGCCGCGGTGACCGGCCCGTTCTCCAGGATCAGCCGGGCAATCCGGGCCCTGGTGCCGCGCTCGGAGCCGCCGGCGGCGGGCTCGGGCATGCGCACATGACCGGTGCCTCCGGCACCGATGCCACGACCGCCTGCCTGTCCCATGCTTTTCACAACATCATTGTGCCGTAATTCGTTCCGCGCGCGCAAACAGGGTCCCCGTGCGGCGATGACAGGCCCTCACCGGCCGGCTCGTCCGGCGGCTGGGATGATGCCGGCATGAGTGACTCGGCCGCTGCCGCCCGGCAGCTGTGGGCCCTGTTCGAGCCGGTGCACGCGGTCACGTATTTCACTGCCGAGGGGCGCGCTGCCTTTGAGCAGGCCGGGCTGCGCGGCTTCTGGCGCGGCTACTTCGCCGGCCGGGCGGCACCGATCGGCGCCGTGGGCGCGCCGCCCGTGATCGCGGCCTTCTTCAGCTTCGCCCCGGCGATGGTGGCCAGGGCCCTCCCGGCAGTCTGGCAGCTGATCACCCCGGAGCGCGCCCTGCTGGTCCGGTCAGAAGGCGCCGTGGCCGGGCTGGGCCGACTGCTGGGGCTGGCGGCCGGCGAGCCGGTTACGGCCAGCATCGAGACGGCGGCCAGCCTGCTCGCTGCGGCTATCGAGGACATCGACGGGGCAGGCCGGCCGCTCGGCGGCCCGAACGCCGCCCAGCCGATCCCGGCCGCGCCGCTGGCCAGGCTCTGGCACGCGGCCACGGTGCTGCGCGAGCACCGGGGCGACGGTCACGTCGCGGCGCTGGTCGCGGCGGGCCTGGACGGCTGCGAGGCGCTTGCCCTGCGCTCTGGCGTCGAGCTGGCCAGGAGCGCCGCAGGCGACGCCGGAGGGCCGGCCCGCGGGCCCGCGGGCCGCGGCTGGTTCCGCGATGAGGTCCAGCCGGCCCGCGGCTGGACCGACGATGAATGGGAGGCGGCGGCTGGCCGGCTGGCCGACCAGGGCTGGCTGGATCCGCGCGGCGCCGCCACGGCTGCGGGCCTGGCCGCGCACCTCAGCATCGAGGCGGCCACTGACCTGGCCGCCGGGCGGCCCTGGGCGCGGCTGGGCCGGGACCGGACCGAGGAGCTCGCCCGGCTGCTCGGGCCGGTGAGCCAGGCCGCCAGCGCGGCGCTTCCGTTGCGTAATCCGATCGGAATTCCCGGCCATCTGCTGCCTGATGCCAGCCCGTGACCGAGCCGGGGGCCGGCTCAGCTGAGGAAGCCGCGCAGCAGGGCCGCGGTTCCCTCCAGGTGCTCGGCCACGGCCCGCCTGGCCTGGTCCGCATCGCCGGCCAGCACCGCCGCCACGATGGCGGCGTGCTGCCGGGCGGTATGCCGGATGTTGTGCCGCAGCACCGGGATCGCGTTCAGCAGGTCATTGAGCCGCATCCGGGCATCGGCGCAGGCGGCGGCCAGCAGGCTGGATCCGGTCAGCTCCGCGATGGCCAGGTGAAAGCGGGTGTCCAGGCGGCGGTAATCCTCCGGGCAGGCGCCGTTGACCTCAGCCAGCCTGGCTAGCAGGGTCTCCCGCAGCCGCCCGGCGTCGCTGCCCAGCTGCCCGTCCTGCCCTGGCCGGTCGCCTTGTCCCGGCCCGTTCGGCTGCCCCGGCACGCCGTCTTGTCCCGGGCCGCCGCCTTGTCCCGGCGCGGCGCCTTGTCCCGGCGCGGTGCGGCGCCCGGTGCGGCTGCCCGGTCCGGGACCGCCGCGCGCGATCAGGCTCGCGAGGACCTCGGCGGCACCGGTCTCCACCGCGAGCCGGAAGGTCAGCGCATCGGTGAGGCTGTCACCGTGCTGCGCGGCCAGGCGGCGCAGCTCCGCGCGGTCCGGTGCTGGCGGCGTGTAAGTCACGAAGGTCCCGCCGGACCTGCCCCGCCGGGACACCACATAGCCGGCCTGGTGCAGCTCATGGATGGCCTCCCGCAGCGTGATCCGGCTGATCCCCAGCTGAGCAGCGAGTTCCCGCTCGGCCGGGAACCGCTCCCCCGGCGCGACCAGGCCGAGCTTGACCACGGTCAGCAGCCGCTCGACCGTCTCCTCGAAGGCGTTGCCCTGCCGCACCGGCCGCAGCACGCCGGTCAGGTCGACGCCCTCACTCACCTCAACCGCCTCCGCCCGGACGACGCTGAACGGCCAGCCGCGACCGCGTGCCCGCGTCCGCCGGCACGCGGGTCCCCGCCGCCCGCGTGCCGGTGACCATGAGGCGCGAGTGACGAATCCGGGCCGGGGTCTTGAACATTTACCCGGACCTGCTCATCATTGGTCTGATATTAGACCATTAAATCGACAGCCGTCGGCCAGCCTTCGCTGGCGGCAGATGGCACAGCCCCTTCCCGCGGTCCCGTCCCCAAGGAGCACGTCGTGTCGGTCAACGAGCAGTCGGCGCAAGCGCCGCTCAGCAGCGACGAGGAAACCCTGCACCTGCTCGGCTACGCCCAGGAACTGCGCAGGCGGATGTCGGGCTTCTCGAACTTCGCCGTGTCGTTCACGATCATCTCGATCCTGTCCGGCTGCCTGACCCTGTACGGGTACGGCATGGGCACGGGCGGCCCCGCCATCATTGTCTGGGGCTGGCCCATCGTCGGCGTCATGACGCTGCTCGTCGGCCTGTCGATGGCCGAGGTCTGCTCCAGCTTCCCGACCGCGGGGGGCCTGTACTACTGGTCGGCCAAGCTGGCCCGGCGCAATGGGCCGGCCTGGTCCTGGTTCACCGGCTGGTTCAATTTCCTCGGCCAGGTCGCGGTGACGGCGGGCATCGACTTCGGCGCTGCCTTCTTCATCAACGCGCTGCTGAACCTGCAGTTCGGGCTCAGTACCAAGCACTGGGTCACGATCCTGATCTTCGCCATCGTGCTGCTGCTGCACGGGCTGCTGAACCAGTTCGGCATCCGGCTCGTCGCCATGCTGAACGACGTGAGCGTGTGGTGGCACATCCTGGGCGTGCTGGTCATCGTCGCCGTGCTGACGTTCGTGCCGTCGCATCACCAGTCAGCGCAGTTCGTGTTCACCTCCACCTACAACATCACCGGCTGGCACAGCATCTTCTACGTGCTGCTGCTCGGCCTGCTGCTGGCCCAGTACACCTTCACCGGATATGACGCCTCGGCGCACATGACCGAGGAGACCCACCAGGCCGCCCGGAGCGGCCCGCGTGGCATCGTGATGTCCATCCTGGTGTCGCTGTTCGCGGGCTGGATCCTGCTGATCGGCATCACCTTCGCCATCCAGAACTACTCGGCCGAGCTCGGCTCGGCTACCGGCGTCCCCCCGGCCCAGATCTTCATCGACGCCATCGGCGCCACCGGCGGGAAGCTGCTGCTGCTGGTCGCGATCGGCGCCCAGCTGTTCTGCGGGATGTCGTCGGTGACCGCGAACTCGCGGATGATCTATGCCTTCTCCCGTGACGGCGCGCTGCCCGCCTCCTCGGTCTGGCACCGGGTGAACAAGCGGACGAGGACCCCGACCAACGCCATCTGGCTCGCCGCCGCCAGCGCCCTCATACTCGGCCTGCCCTACCTGTGGAATGCGACCGCCTACGCGGCCGTCACCTCGATCGCGGTGATCGGCCTCTACATCGCCTACGTGCTGCCGACCTTCCTGCGGCTGCGGCAGGGCGCCAGCTTCCAGCGCGGCCCCTGGCACCTGGGCCGCTGGAGCTACCCGGTCGGCATCATCGCGGTCGTGTGGGTGGTGTTCATCACGATCCTGTTCATGCTGCCGACCGCGAGCCCGATCCACTGGGGCAACTTCAACTACACGGTGATCGCCGTGGCGGTCGTGCTGGGCTTCGCCGGCATCTACTGGCTCGTCTCGGCGCGCCACTGGTTCACCGGGCCGCGGGTGCAGGGCACGCCCGAGGAGCTAGCCGCGATCGAGCGGGACCTGTCCGCCTGACACGGAAATCCGCCTGGCACTGAACTCCGCCAGGCACCGCGCTCGCGCCGGCAGGCGCGGACGCCTAACGTCAGCTGATAGCGACAACGACGACAGGAGGCCGATGCCGGTCTACCGGGGCCATGGCCCGCATAACAAGAAGCGCGGCCTGATGACGCTCGAGCAACTGCGGGTCGAGATCGGCGAGGGCGAGATCGACACGGTCGTGCTCGCCTTCACCGATATGCAGGGCAGGCTGCAGGGGAAGCGGCTGGCCGCCGACTTCTTCCTGGACGAGGTGGCCGAGAACTTCTCCGAGGGCTGCAACTACCTGCTCGCGGTCGACGTCGAGATGAACACCGTCGACGGCTACGCGATGTCGTCCTGGGACCGCGGCTACGGCGACTTCGTGCTGCGCCCCGATTTCGGCACCCTGCGGCGGCTGCCGTGGCAGGAGGCGACCGCGCTGATCATCGCCGACCTGACCTGGCTGGACAAGAGCCCGGTGGTGGCCTCGCCGCGGCAGATCCTGCAGGCCCAGGTCGCGCGGCTGGCGGAGCGCGACATGGTCGCGATGGCCGGGACCGAGCTGGAGTTCATCGTCTACACCGACACCTATGAGGAGGCGGCGGCCAGGGCCTACCGCGACCTGACGCCGGTGAACCAGTACAACGTCGACTACTCGATCCTGGGCACCTCCAGGGTCGAGCCGCTGCTGCGGAAGATCCGCAACGGGATGACCGTGGCCGGCATGTACGTGGAGTCGGCCAAGGGCGAGTGCAACCTCGGCCAGCACGAGATCGTCTTCCGGTACGCGGACGCGGTGACGACCTGCGACAACCACTCCATCTACAAGACCGGGGCCAAGGAGATCGCGGCCCAGGACGGCATGAGCATCACGTTCATGGCCAAGCCGAACGTGCGGGAGGGCAACTCCTGCCACATTCACCTGTCGCTGCGCGGGCGGGACGGGACCCCCGTGCTGGCCGGGGACGGCCCGCACGGGCTGTCCAGGCTCGGCGGGCACTTCCTGGCCGGCCAGCTGGCCGCGATGCGCGAGCTGACCCTCTGCTACGCCCCCAACATCAACTCCTATAAGCGCTACGTGCCCGGCAGCTTCGCGCCCACCTCGATCCGCTGGGGCGTGGACAACCGGACCTGCGCGCTGCGGCTGGTCGGCCACGACCTCTCGCTGCGGGTGGAGAACCGGACCCCGGGCGGTGATGTCAACCCGTACCTGGCGGTCGCGGCCATGATCGCCGCCGGGCTGCACGGCATCGACAGCGAGCTGCCGCTGGAGGACGCCTGCGAGGGCAATGCCTACGCCGACACCACCCGCCAGGTGCCGCAGACGCTGCGCGGCGCGCTCGATCTGTGGGAGTCCAGCGAGCTGGCCAAGACCGCATTCGGCAGCGAGGTCGTCGAGCACTACGCGAATTACGCGCGGGTCGAGCTGAAGGCTTTTGACGCCGCGGTCACCGACTGGGAGCTGCAGCGCTGCTTCGAGCGGCTCTAGCCGCGACCGCTGCTGACAGCTCAGGCACCGACCAGGGGAAGCGCATGTCCCGCTATACCGTGCTCAACCCGGCCACCGAGCAGCCCGTCACCACCGTGACCCAGGCCTCGGCGGAGGAAGCCGACGCCGCCATCGGCCGCGCCGCGGCGGCTCAGGCCAGCTGGCGGGCCGTCGCGCCCGGCGACCGGGCCAGGCTGCTGCGCGCCTTCGCCGCCGAGGTGGACGCGCACGTCGATGAGCTGGCCGCGCTGGAGACGGCAGGCTCGGGACATCCGGCCGGCCAGGCCCGGTGGGAGGCAGGGCACGTCCGCGACGTGCTGCTCTACTACTCGGCGGCGCCAGAGCGCGCCTGCGGCCGGCAGATCCCGGTGCCGGGCGGGCTGAACGTGACCTTCGCCGAGCCGCTCGGCGTGGTCGGCCTGATCGTGCCCTGGAACTTCCCGATGCCCATCCTGGCCTGGGGCATGGCGCCCGCGCTGGCGGCCGGCAACACGGTCGTCGCCAAGCCCGCCGAGATGACGCCGCTCACCGCGATGCGGATCGGCGAGCTGGCCTGCTCGGCCGGGCTGCCCGAGGGCGTCTTCCAGGTGCTGCCCGGCAAGGGCAGCGTCGTGGGCAGCCGCCTGGTCGACCATCCGGCCGTGCGGAAGATCGTCTTCACCGGCTCCACCGAGGTGGGCCAGCAGATCATGGCGGGCTGCGCGCGGCAGATCAAGCGGCTGACCCTGGAACTCGGCGGCAAGAGCGCCAACATCGTGTTCGCGGACGCGGACATCGAGCGAGCCGCGGCCACCGCGCCGTACGCGGTCTTCGACAACGCCGGGCAGGACTGCTGCGCGCGGTCCAGGATCCTGGTGCAGGAATCGGTGTTCGATCGCTTCATGGAACTGCTGGAGCCCGCGGTCAAGGGGGTCCGGGTCGGGGATCCCGCCGCCGAGCAGACCGAGATGGGCCCGCTCATCTCGGCCGCGCACCGCAGTCACGTCGCCTCCTACGTCCCCGGCGACGCGCCGGTCGCGTTCCGCGGCAGCGCGCCCGAGGGTCCCGGCTTCTGGTTCCCCCCCACCGTGCTCGCGCCGGTGACCGGTGACTCGCCGGCCTATACCGACGAGATCTTCGGCCCGGTCGTGACCGTCACTCCCTTCGCCGACGAGGCCGACGCCGTGGCGATGGCCAACGACACGCCCTACGGCCTGTCCGGCTCGATCTGGACCGGCAGCGTCGGCCGGGCCATCCGGGTAGCGCGGGGGGTCGAGGCCGGCAACCTGTCGGTCAACTCGCATGCGTCGGTGCGCTACTGGACCCCGTTCGGGGGGTTCAAGCAGTCCGGTCTTGGCCGGGAGCTCGGCCCGGACGCGCTGGACGCGTTCACCGAGGTCAAGAACGTTTTTATCGCCACCGACGAGTAACACGAGTGAGCAGCCAGCTCCGGCGCGGCGCCGCGCCGGCCACCAGCCAGGGAGTGATCACCACATGGAACGCCTGCAGGATCGGGTAGCGGTCGTCACCGGCGCCGGCAGCGGCATCGGGCTGGCGAGCGCGCGGCGGCTGGCGGCCGAGGGCGCGACCGTCGTGGCGGTGGATATCGACGTAGCCGCCGGCAAGGCGGCGGCCACGGAGACGGGCGGCCTGTTCCTGCCCGCGGACGTGGCCAGCGAGGAGCAGGTCAGGCAGCTGTTCGACCACGTGGCGGCCCGCTACGGGCGGATCGACATCGCGTTCAACAACGCGGGCATCTCGCCCCCCGAGGACGACTCCATCCTGTCCACCGGGCTCGACGCCTGGCGGCGCGTCCAGGAGGTCAACCTCACCTCGGTCTACCTGTGCTGCAAGTACGTGATCCCGCATATGCAGCGGCGCGGCAAGGGATCGATCATCAACACGGCGTCGTTCGTCGCCGTCCTCGGCGCCGCGACCTCGCAGATCTCCTACACCGCGTCCAAGGGCGGCGTGCTGGCCATGAGCCGGGAGCTCGGCGTGCAGTTCGCCCGGGAGGGCATCCGGGTCAACGCCCTCTGTCCCGGGCCGGTGAACACCCCGCTGCTGCGGGAGCTGTTCGCCGCCGATCCCGAGCGCGCGGCCCGGCGGCTCGTGCACGTGCCGATGGGCAGGTTCGCCGAGCCCGAGGAGATCGCCGCCGCGGTCGCGTTCCTGGCCAGCGATGACTCCTCCTTCATCACGGCTGCGTCCTTCCTGGTCGATGGCGGCATCGCGGGCGCCTACGTGACCCCGCTGTAAGATCGGCCAGGGACGCCACCCCTGACCCGCGCTCCCCTCTGGCCGCGCCTGCAGCCAGCTGCCACTGCGGAAGGCCGCTGCCGTGGATCCGCTGCCGGGAGCCGCTGCCGGGAGCCGCTGCGACGCCCGGCGCTCAGCCCGAATCGGAGGTCCAGATGAGCGATTTCCCGGACGGTGCAGGCCACCCGCTGATCGGGATCAGCGCCTACGGCGAGCGCGCGCGCTGGGATGCCTGGGACCGGCCGGCGATCCTGCTGCCGCGGCGGTATACCGACATGGTGACGCGGGCCGGCGCGATCCCGGTGCTGCTCCCGCCGGTTCCGGGCATCGGCGCGGTGGTCAGCAGGCTGGACGGGCTGGTCCTCTCCGGTGGCGGCGACATCGATCCTGCGCGTTACGGCGCGCCGCGCGCCGAGGAGACTGGCCCGGTCAATGCCGACCGGGACGCAGCGGAGCTGGAGCTCTGCCATGCCGCCATGTCGCTCGGGCTGCCCGTGCTCGGCATCTGCCGCGGGCTGCAGGTGATCAACGTGGCCAGGGGCGGCACGCTGCATCAGCATCTGCCCGCGGTGGTCGGCCATGACGAGCACTCGCCGACGCCCGGCAGCCACGGCGTGCACGATGTCCGGGTGGCGGCCGGGACGCGCCTGGCCGGCGTACTCGGCCGGGCCGAGGGCACCGATCACCTGCCGGTTGGCGTGCCGACTCACCATCACCAGAGCATTGACCGGCTCGGCACCGGGCTGGCCGCGACGGCCTGGGCCACTGATGGCACCATCGAGGCCATCGAGGCCGGCCCGGCCGAGCACCCGTTCCTGGTGGGCGTGCAGTGGCACCCGGAGGCCGGCGACGACCCGAGCTTGTTCCGTGCCCTGGCCGCGGCCGCCAGCCAGTCTCGCACCGCCGGCGTGGCCAGCTAAGGACCGCTCGCTGGCCGCCTGCCCGTGCCGTCCGCCGCGCGGCCGGGCCGGCTCGTCATCCGCCGCCGCAACCTCCGCGCAGCAAGCGCCGTCTTCTCGGCACGGGCGACGGCGGCCTGCACTGGGTGACCGAGTACCGCGCCCCGACGGGGGCGGCGCTGTCCTCGGTGGATTTCGTCACCGCCAGCCGCGGCTGGGTGGTTGGCGGATCGACGATCCTCACGACCGCGGATGGCGGCGGCAGCTGGCAGCCGCTGCCCGAGCCGTGCCCGCTGGTGCGCACCGTGCACTTCATCAGCCCCGCGGTTGGCTTCGCGGTCGCGGGCGGAAGCCGGCCCCTCGCCGGCCTGCTTCCGGCACCCGCCGGCGCCATCCCCCCGGCCGGCGGCGTGCTGCTGACGACGGATGACGGAGGGCTGCGCTGGCACCGCCTGGCCGCCCCAGCCGGTGTCCAGACCGTGTGCTTCACCGACCGGGAACGCGGCTGGCTCGGCGCGGGCGGGCGGATCTACAGCACGCTGAACGGCGGCCGCAGCTGGACGCTGGCGGTGCGCGGCCCCTACGGCACGGCCCGGTTCCCCGGCCTGGCCGAGGTGGAGTGCGCCGGACCCGGTGCCGCCTGGTGCTGAGCTGACCGGGCCGGGCAGCTACAGACCTTGAAGGGCCAGGGTTTGTGTCCTTTGCCAGTGAAGCTGGGGTGCTGCCATCGAGGTTGAGGCATCTGCAGGTCTTTGCCGGTGAACATGGGGCACGGCTACGGAGATGGCTGGCGACGGTTGGTCCTGCTCACCGGGTCTTCTGCGGGGTGATCGTGTCCCATGGACGCCGGGCAGGACGGCCTGGTTCATCGGGTCCGCGCACGCGTTAGGGGCGCCGGCGGCCACGGTCCCGCGCAGCGGGGGTTCGGCCGGGCTGGAGGCGCGAAGGCCGCCTGAGGCGCTATGGCTTGTGGCAGACCCAGAGGTTCTCGCATGGCCAGTGCCGTGCCCAGTCAGCCGGTTCGCAGGTCAGGTAGGTGCTCGGCTTTCCGGGATCGGGGCGGGGCTCGATGAGATCGTCGATGACCAGCCCGGCGCTGCGCAGCGTGCGGATCCAGTCGCCATAGCCAAGGGTGTAGCTGGTAGCGCCGTCCTCTCCGGTGGCGGCTGCGGGCCCGAAGTAGTCGTGGTGCAGGCTGGCGGTCACCCGGTCGCTGCTGTCGTCATAACAGGCGCGCAGCCATGGGCTGGTCACGGTGAAGACCAGCCGCCCGCGCTGGCGCAGCACCCGGGCCGCCTCGGGGACGGCCACGTCCGGCGGTGCCCAGCTCAGGCCGCCGTGGTCGCAGAAGACGAGGTCGAAGCTGCCCGTCGCGAACGGGAGCTGCTCGGCTGCGCCCTGGACCAGCGGGTAGGGGATAGCGCCCATCGCCCGCCGGGCGGCATCCAGCTGAGCGTCGGACAGGTCCAGGCCCACCAGCCGGCAGGCCTCGCGGGCCAAGGAGCGGGACCACTGGCCGGCCCCGCAGCCCAGTTCGAGGACCCGCAGGCCCGTGACATCGCCCAGGGCGCCGAGTTCGCTGTCCGGGATGGAGTAATTGCCCCACAGCCGGGCAGCCGCGCCGATCTGCGGGTCGCAGCGCTGCTGGTAGGCCGCGCTGGCCCGGTTCCAGGAGTTCCGGTTAGCGTTCACGCTGGCCACCGGTTCACCCAATCCCAGCGCCTGCGCCCAGGTCGAGGGATTTCCTGCGGGCCCCTCCGGCAATGGCAGACCGCCAAGAGCATCGCGCACAGACCGGCCGCTGAGCAGGGGAGGGCAGGCGTCTCCTGCTCGACGGTCCGCGGCTGCGCGGTTGGCCATCGCGGCATCATGCCACGGCCAGCCGCCGGGCCTGGTGGCGGTACCGTGCCTCATCAACCGCGCTGATCCGGCCAGGTTCCGATGGCAGCAACGACCGCTGGGCCGACCAGCGAGAATGATGCACCGCAGGACAGAGAACACCGCGCACACCTCGCCTCCGGTGTCAAGCGGCGGAAAGTCAGACGTCCGGGCCGGGTGCGCCGACGTTGCCTTCCACCCGGTGGCCAGCCACCTCCCATCCGGGCTGAACCCCAGCGCGCAGAAGCTAGGGCAAAGATGGGTGAGGACGGCCCGCTGGGCGGGGTGCGCCGGATCGGTGATATCCCCACAATCACAATCCCGTCGGCGCTCCCAGACGCCAGCAGCCGCCCGTCCGGGCTGAACGCCACCGCCACCACCGTCTTGCCGTGGCCGGTGATGGCAGCTATCTCGGCCGGGTGCTCCGGATCAATGGCATCCCACAAGATCACGATCCGGTCAGCGCCTCCAGAAGCCAGCAACTGCTCATCCGGGCTGAACGCCACCGCCCATACCGCCTTGGCACGGCGGGCGAGCGTAGCGATCAGGCCGGGCGGCGGGGGCGGGGGAAGGCCGTCGTGCGGCGTCCGCAGTCTCCCGACTGCTCGGCCGGCGGTCACAGGCACGCCTGGCACGTATGTGACAGGCGAGATACCCGGCATGCAAGCCACGAATCAACGCGAGCGCACCCGGCCCCGGGCCAGCCACCGCGCCACCAGTCGCCGGGCAGCAACCCCCAGCAGGCCCCACGACAACACCAGCGCCAGCCCCCACGCCGCTTCCCTGGCCAGCCCCAGCCCCCAGAACAACCCTGTACCCAAGGCCAGGGCAACCAGGATCCCGACATCCGGGGGCATCTCGCTGCCTGCACGGCCGACGCTGCTACCAGGCCTGCCCGCCTTCCCCTGCGTCTTCTTCCCCCTGAACCCGGCCCTCACGAACGCTGCCAGCATCAGGGCGAACACCGCGAGGGCCGCTCCGGCGAATATCCAGTCCGGGGTGCTCTCATTAACGGACCCGCTCCAGCGGACATGAGCAGGATCCACGGGGTCATACACGACCCGGAGCCTCTCACCGACCCGCTCAGAGCCGCTTCCCTCCGCCGTCGCCCGCACCCTGGCCCCCCCGGGAGTCGGTGAAGGTCACCGTGACATCCGTCCATGTGCTGAGGCCACCAGAGGGCTCAATATTCTCGCTCTTCTGCTGGACATCCGTCACAACCGCCTCAGTAGCCACCCCCCGCAGACTCAAATCCGCGGAAACCTGCCCGTCGCGGTACCCGTACACGCTCAGGATCACCGCCAACAGCAGGACTATCCCAAGCGCACCGAATACATATAAGTACCCGGCAGCCTTCTCCATCAGCGTCGAGCCCGGCTTCTCCACCCATCCCCTTCCAGCCACACCTTCCATCATCTACCTTGCCAAGCCGACAACCGGCATAGATCACAGCTCCGCCGCCAGCGTCGTGCACCGCATCGTGCACACGGAGGACGGCGGCCGCAGCTGGCAGGTCCAGTACACGCTGGCACCCTGACCAGGCCCGGCGATCTGCGCCTGGCCCGCCGCCCGGCCGCGCCCCGGCCGGTCGGCCCTCGATGCCCCAGTTGCCCGCCTCTCGGTAACCTTCCAGGCATGACGGACAAGACGGCGAAGAAGCCGGGCGACGCTCCCGCCGGCCCGGACGACGCAGCGGCAGCCGGGAAGCAGGCCGGGGCGACGGAAGCGGCCGCCGCGCCGCCGGAGCCGCAGGACGACCTGGTCACCACCCGCCATGTCATCACCGCCGACGGCACTGAGCTGCGGTACACGGCCCGGTCCGGGCGCATCGTGCTGCGGCAGGAGGGCCATACCGACGACGCCTTCGACGGCCTGCAGCCGAAGGCGGAGGTATTCGTGACCGCCTACACCGCCGACGACGCCGACCCGCGGACCCGGCCGGTGACCTTCGCCTTCAACGGCGGCCCTGGTTCCTCCAGCGTGTGGCTGCACCTCGGGCTGCTCGGCCCGCGCCGGGTGCTGATGGGGGACGCCGGGGCCCTGCTGCCGCCGCCCTACGACCTGGCCGATAACCAGCAGACCCTGCTGCGGCACTCCGACCTGGTGTTCATCGACCCGGTCTCGACCGGATTCTCGCGGGCGGTGAAGGGCGAGAAGCCCGGCGACTTTCACGGGTTCGGCGGCGACCTGGAGTCGGTCGGCGAGGTGATCAGGCTCTGGACCACCAGGGACGGCCGGTGGATGTCGCCCAAGTACCTGTGCGGCGAGTCCTACGGGACGCTGCGGGCGGCCGGCCTCGCGCGGCACCTGCAAGAGCGCTACGGCATGTATCTCAACGGCCTGATCCTGATCTCGTCCGTCCTCGATATCGGCACGATCGAGTTCGGCGGGGGCAACGACGATCCCTACGTCCTGTACCTGCCGACCTATGCGGCTATCGCGCACTATCACGGCAAGCACGGCGACCGGCCGCTGCGCGAGGTGCTCGACGAGGCGGAGGCCTATGCGGAGCGGGACTACCCCTGGGTGCTGGGCCGGGGAGCCCGCCTCAGCGCCGCCGAGCGGGCCGGGGCCGTGGCCAGGCTCGCCGCCCTGACCGGCCTGTCGCCGGATTACCTGGACCGGGTGAACCTGCGGCCCGAGCACGTCAGGTTCCTCACCGAGCTGCTCCGCGACCAGCGCCGGGTCGTCGGCCGCATCGACGGCCGGTTCACCGGCTGGGACGCCGACTACGGCCGCGAGCACTGGACCAGTGACCCGTCCATGGACGCCATCACCGGCCCCTACACCGCGGCGCTCAACCACTACGTGCGCGCCGAGCTCGGCTACGCGAGCGACCTGCCGTACGAGATCCTCACCAACCGGGTCCAGCCATGGTCCTACCGGGAATTCGAGGGCCAGCACGTGCACGTGCTGGACAAGCTCGCTGAGGCCATGCGGTCCAACCCGCACATGCGCGTGCACGTGGCCTGCGGTTACCACGACGCGGCAACGCCCTATTTCGCCGCCGAGCACACGTTCGCGCACCTCGCGATCCCGCCCGGGCTGGCCGGCAACATCGAGTTCAGCTACTACGAGGCCGGCCACATGACCTACCTGCACGAGCCGAGCAGGCTCGCCCAGTCCGCCGAGCTGGCCCGCTTCGTCGGCCCAGCCGGGCCGACAACCTAGACTCGCGAGCGTGAGTACCGCTCCGGCCGTCGAGATCACCGGCCTGGTCAAGCGTTACGGCTCCGTGACCGCTGTCAGCGGCCTGTCGCTGCGCGCGGAGCGAGCACAGGTGACTGCCATCATCGGCCCGAACGGCGCCGGGAAGACCACCACGATCGAGACCTGCGAGGGCTACCGGCGGCCGGACGGCGGCACCGTGCGGGTCCTCGGGCTCGACCCGGTGCGCGACGCCCGCGAGCTGCGACCGAAGGTCGGGGTCATGCTGCAGTCCGGCGGGGTGCCGACCACGGCCAGGGCAGCCGAGTACCTGCGGGTGATGGCCAGCTTCTACTCCCGCCCCATCGACCCGGACATGCTGCTGGACGCGCTGGGCCTGACCGGGTCCGCCCGGACTCCGTACAAGCGGCTCTCCGGCGGCCAGCAGCAGCGGCTGGCGCTCGCGGCCGCCGTCGTCGGACGCCCTGAGCTGATATTCCTCGATGAGCCGACGGCCGGGCTGGATCCGCAGGCCCGGCACGCGACCTGGCAGCTGATCCAGGGCCTGCGCACCTCGGGGGCGGCGGTCATCCTGGCCACGCACTACCTGGAGGAGGCCGAGAAGCTCGCCGACCAGGTCGCCATCATCGACGGCGGCCAGCTCGTCGTGGCGGGCAGCCCGGCCGAGCTCACCGGCACCTCCGGCCAGCTCAGGTTCCGCGCCGAGCCCGGCCTGGACACCGACGCGCTGGTCGCCGCCCTGCCGCCGGGCAGCGCCGCCAAGGAATCCCCGGCCGGCCATTACCTGGTCGACCTGCACCACCGGGTGGACCCGCAGCTGATTGCCGCGGTTACCGCCTGGTGCGCCGACCATGGCGTACTGGCCCAGAGCCTGCGGATCGAGAGCCGCACCCTGGAGGATGTCTTCCTGGAGCTGACCGGACGGGAGCTGCGGTCATGACCGACCTGGCCAGCGACTGGCCGCCGCCGGCTCCCGGCGCGGCTCCGCTGCCGAAGATGATCCTGGCGCAGGCGGGACTCGAGCTGCGGACGCTGATCCGCAACGGCGAGCAGCTGCTGCTGACCGTGATCATCCCCGTGCTGCTGCTCGTCGCCTTCGGGCACGAGAACCTGGTCAGCGTCGGATCGGGCAGCCGGATCGGCTTCGTGGTACCGGGAATCCTGGCCCTCGCCGTCCTGTCGACGGCCTTCACCAGCCAGGCCATCGCGACCGGCTTCGAGCGCCGGTACGGGGTGCTGAAGCGGCTCGGCGCCGCGCCGCTGTCGCGGGCCGGGCTGATCGCGGCGAAGACCCTGACCGTGCTGGTCGTCGAGTTCCTGCAGGCGGTGCTGATCATCGGCGTCGGCGCGGCGCTCGGCTGGCGGCCGCATGCCGGGGCCGGCGCGGTGGCCTGGGTGGTGCTGCTGTTCCTGGTCGGCACGGCTGCCTTCAGCGGCCTCGCGCTGCTGCTGGCGGGCACGCTGCGGGCCGAGGCGACCCTGGCCGCAGCGAACCTGCTCTACCTGATCATGCTCGGAATCGGCGGGATCCTGTTCCCGCTGACCAAGTTCCCGGCCGGCTGGCAGCAGGTGCTCCGGCTGCTGCCGCCGGGCGCGCTGTCAGACGGCCTGCGCTCGGTGCTCGCCCACGGCGGCGGCCTGCCGGGCCGGGACCTGCTGGTGCTGCTCGTGTGGGCGGTCGCGGCCATCGCCATCACGGCGCGCACCTTCCGCTGGGAGTAGGGCCGTTTCGCCCCGCCAGCCGCCCCGCCAGCCGCGCCGCCCGGCGCTCGCAGCGGCGCCGCCGTCGGCGCTCGTCGTCACCGGGATACTCTCCGTCCAGCTGGGTGCCGGCCTGGCTGACCGCCTCTTCGCCGTGGCCTCCCCGGCCGGGGTCACCGGCCTGCGGCTCTGGTGGTCGGCCCTGATCCTCGCGGCAGCCGGCGGCCGGGGCCTTGCCGCCGCGGTACGCGCCATGCTGGCCCGCCGGGCCTGGCGGGATGCGGCGGTGGTCGTGACCTTCGGCGTCGTGCTCGGCGTCATGAACTTCTCGATCTACCAGTCCTTTGCCCGGATCCCGCTCGGCGCGGCCGTGACGATCGAGTTCCTGGGCCCGCTGGCCGTGGCCGTCGCGTCCTCCCGGCGCCTCGTCGACCTGCTCTGGGTCTGCCTGGCGGCGGGCGGCGTCCTGCTGCTGACCCGTGGCGGCGCGCACCTGGGCGCCGCTGCGACCTCGGGCCGTGAGCTAGCGGGCATCGCCTTCGCGCTGGTTGCCGCGGCCTCCTGGGCGGCCTACATCCTGCTCAGCCGGTCGACCGGACGGCGCTTCGGCGGCTCATCCGGCCTGGTGATCGCGATGCTGGTCGCGGCGGCCGTGGTTACCCCGGCAGCGCTGGCCAGCGGGCGGCACCTGCTGCGGCCGGACGCGCTGGCTGCCGGCCTGGCCATCGGCCTGCTGTCGTCCGTGATCCCGTACCGGCTTGAGCTGGAGGCACTGCGCCGGGTGCCGGCCAGGGTCTTCGGCATCTGGATGAGCCTCGAGCCGGCCGTAGCCGCGCTGGTCGGGCTGGTCGTGCTCGGGCAGCACCTGTCCTGGGCGCAGTGGCTGGCCATCTGCTGCGTCACGGCGGCCTGCGCCGGTGCCGCCCGCGGCAGCCCGGCGGCGGAGCAGGATACGGCTGGCCAGGCGGCCGAGGCTGACCAGGCGGGCCTGGCGTCCGGCCGGGCCGGGGCAGGCTGGCCAGGCGGGCCGGAGCGGGCGGGCGGGCCGGAGCAGGCGGGCGGGGCGGGCGACGGCGTCGTCCCGCCGCCGGCCGGCTAGTGACGAGCGGCACATAGAACCCGCCAGCAGCGGGGCGCAGGGCTGCGGCTCTACGATGGACGGGTGCCCGCAGAGCTTGCCGGTCCCGACGCGGCCGCGCCGAATCGCCTTCCTGGCGCGGGGCTGCGCCGCTGGGCGAAAGTCACAGCCGATGCGATCTGGCGGCCCTCTCCCGCGGCGATGCGGGGGGTCGCGCTGGCCGGGCTGATCACCTCGATCGCCATCATCCTGTCCGGCGCCGCCGTCCGGCTCAGCCAGTCCGGCCTCGGCTGCCCCGACTGGCCAAGCTGCACGTCCACCAGCCTCGGCGCGGCCGGGGTGCACGGAGACCCGCTCATCCACCGCTGGGTCGAGTTCGGCAACCGGCTGGTGACTGTCGCGATCTTCGTCATCGCCGTGCTGATCTTCGTCACCGCCTGGCGGTTCAGCGCGCGCCAGCCGCGGCGGCGGCGCGACCTCGTCTGGCTGGCCGCGGCCCAGCCGGGCTTCATCGTCGCGCAGGCCGTGATCGGCGGCCTCGTCGTGCTCACCAATCTCAACCCGGCGCTGGTATCGGTGCACTTCCTGGCCTCCTCGGCCCTGGTGGCGGCGGCCGTGGGCCTGTACGTCCGCTGCCAGGAGGGCGCCGGCCCGGCCCGCCCGCTGGTCAGCCGCCTCGTGCGGGCGCTGGCCGGCGGGGTGGTTGGCGCGGTGGCGCTGATGCTGGCCGCGGGCACCGTGGTCACCGGCACCGGGCCGCTGGCCGGGGCCAGGTCCGTGCCCAGGTACAGCCTTCCGCTGGAAGGGGTCACCCAGCTGCATGCCGATATCGGCTGGCTGCTGGGCGGCCTGGCGATCGGGCTGGTCTTCGCGCTCCGGCTGTCGTCGGCACCGCAGCGCGCGATGCGGCTGGGCTGGGTGCTGCTCGCGCTGATCGGTACTCAGGGCGTGATCGGATACGCCCAGTACTTCAGCGGCCTGCCGGCCGGCCTGGTCTGGGTGCACGTGGCCGGCTCGACGGCCATCTGGGTCACCGCGCTGCTGCTGCCCTATGCGCTGCGCGAGCGGGTCCCGGACCTGGCCGAGGACGGCAGGCCGGTCGTGCCCCTGTCCGCGGACGTGTCCGCGCGATAACTTGCTGGCCATGCCGGCAGCGTGGGTCAGCGACACGGAAATCACGCACGCCGGCAGCGACCCGCATGCGTCCAGCCTCAGCCATCCTGACCGGGTGAACACGGCCGTGCTGCGGTTCCCGGCCTCGCTGGCGTAGCGCCAATCCGCATGTCCACCAGCGTTAACGGACGCGACAGGTTAGTACTGAAGGCTCGGGGATAGGGTCGGAGCCGTAAGAAATGTCGGCAACTCAGGGACTGAGGCAACGGTGAGTATCGACGCGCGCGATGAGCTGGACTGGTCGCAGACCGACGCCCGGGCAGTGGACCTGATCCGCGTGCTCGCCATGGACGCAGTGCAGAAGGCCGGCTCGGGTCATCCGGGCACCGCGATGAGCCTGGCACCGGCCGCTTACCTGCTGTTCCAGCGCATCCTGCGGCATGACCCCGCTGATGCGGCGTGGCAGGGCAGGGACAGGTTCGTGCTGTCCTGCGGTCACTCCAGCCTCACCCTCTACATCCAGCTCTACCTGTCCGGGTACGGGCTGACCCTCGATGACCTGAAAGCCCTCCGCACCTGGGAGAGCCTCACCCCCGGCCATCCGGAGCACTGGCTCACGCCGGGCGTGGAGTGCACCACGGGCCCGCTCGGCCAGGGCCTGGGAATGGCCGTGGGCATGGCCATGGCCGCCCGCCGCGAGCGGGGCCTGCTGGACCCGGACGCCGAGCCGGGCACGAGCCCGTTCGACCACCACATCTACGTCTTCTGCTCCGACGGCGACATCGAGGAGGGCATCACGCACGAGGCCTCCTCGCTGGCCGGGCATCAGGAGCTCGGCAACCTGATCGTGCTGTACGACGACAACAGCATCTCCATCGAGGACGACACCAACATCGCCAAGTCCGAGGACGTCTGCGCCCGGTACGAGGCCTACGGCTGGCATGTCCAGCGCGTCGACTGGCGCCAGCCCGACGGCTACGTCGAGGACGTCCAGGCGCTCGACCGGGCCTTCCAGGCGGCCAGGGAGCACACCGATGCGCCGTCGTTCATCTCGCTGCGGACGATCATCGGCTGGCCCGCGCCGCACAAGCAGAACACAGGTGCCGCGCACGGCTCGGCCCTCGGGGCCGACGAGGTCGCCGCGACGAAGGAGATCCTCGGCTTCGACCCCGCCGTGGACTTCCCGGTCGAGGACGAGGCCCTGGCCCGCGCCCGTGAGGTCGCCGAGCGCGGCAAGCAGCTGCGCGCGCGCTGGAACGAGCAGTTCGCCGCCTGGTCGGCGGCCAGCCCGGACCGCCGCAGGCTGCTGGACCGGCTGGCCGCCCGCCGGCTGCCGGACGGCTGGGCCGAGGTGCTGCCGGCCTTCGAGCCCAGCGCCAAGGGCATCGCCACCCGGGCGGCGTCCGGGAAGGTGCTGAACGCGCTCGCGCCCGTGCTGCCGGAGCTATGGGGCGGGTCGGCGGACCTGGCCGAAAGCAACATCACGACGATGGAGGGTGAGCCGTCCTTCGTCCCGGTCGAGCACCAGACCAAGATGTTCCCCGGCAACCCCTACGGCCGGATCCTGCACTTCGGCATCCGGGAGCACACCATGGGCGCGATCCTCAACGGGATCTCGCTGCACGGCCTGACCCGGCCCTACGGCGGCACCTTCATGGTCTTTAGTGACTACATGCGGCCCGCCGTCCGGCTGGCCGCGCTGATGAAGCAGCCGGTCACCTACGTATGGACGCACGACTCGATCGGGCTCGGCGAGGACGGCCCGACGCATCAGCCGGTCGAGCACCTGTGGGCGCTGCGGGCCATTCCCGGCCTGGACGTGGTACGGCCAGCCGACGGCAACGAGACGGCCGCCGCCTGGCAGGCGATCCTCGAGCACACCGACCGCCCGGCCGGGCTCTGCCTGACCCGCCAGGCCGTGCCGGTGTTCGACCGGTCCGTCCCGGACGGGCTGGCCAGCGCCGACCTCACCGCGCGCGGCGGCTACGTGCTCGCCGAGGCCCGCGGCGGGAGCCCGGACGTGATCCTGATCGGCACCGGAAGCGAGGTGCAGATTGCCCTGGCCGCGCGCGAGCAGCTGGAGGCGGAGGGGATCGCGGCCCGGGTGGTATCGATGCCGTGCGTGGAATGGTTCAAGGAACAGGACGCTGACTACCGGGCAGAGGTGCTGCCGCCGGCGGTGCGCGCCCGGGTCAGCGTCGAGGCCGGCGTTGCGCTGGGCTGGCGCGAGTTCGTCGGTGACCTGGGCGAGTGCGTCAGCCTGGAGCATTTCGGCGCCTCGGCCGCCTATCAGACGCTGTACGAGAAATTCGGCCTCACGTCCGAGCACGTGGCCGAGGCCGCCAAGGCGAGCCTGGCCAGGGCGAGCGGGTCGCGCGAGGCCAGCGGCCCGGTGCCGTCAGCCCCGGGCCAGGACGCCTCCCGGCAGTCGGCCCCCTAAGCAATCAGCCCCCTGGCAAGCTAGAAGGAGACAGTCATGACAACCCAGCCCGATGACAAGCTGGGGCAGCTCAGCGCGCTTGGCGTGGCAGTGTGGCTCGATGACATCAGCCGGGAGCGCCTGCGCTCGGGCAACCTGGCCTCGCTGATGCGCGACTTCCACGTCGTGGGCGTGACCTCCAACCCCACGATCTTCGCCAGTGCCCTGTCCAAGGGAGACGCCTACGACGAGCAGATGGCCGACATCAAGGTCCGCCAGATAGGCGTCGAGCAGGCGTCCTGGGAGATCACCACCTACGACATCCGCTGGGCCGCCGACGTGCTGTGCCCGGCCTACGATGCGTCCGACGGCGTGGACGGGCGGGTCTCCATCGAGGTCGACCCGCGGATTGCCCGCAAGACCGCGGAGACCGTCGCGTCGGCGAAGTTCCTGTGGTGGACGGTGGACCGGCCGAACCTGTTCATCAAGATCCCGGCCACCGTCGAGGGGCTGCCGGCCATCACCGCGGCGCTGGCGCAGGGCATCAGCGTGAACGTCACGCTGATCTTCTCACTGGAGCGCTACGGCCAGGTCATCGACGCGTTCATGGCGGGACTGGAGCAGGCGGCGGCGGCCGGCCACGACCTCTCGAAGATCGCGTCGGTGGCGTCCTTCTTCGTCAGCCGGGTCGACACGGAGGTGGACGCGCGGCTGGAGAAGATCGGCTCCCCGGAGGCACTGAGCCTGCGCGGCCAGGCCGCCATCGCGAACGCCCGGCTGGCCTACGAGCTTTTCGAGCAGCGGCTCTCGGACGCCAGCCCGCGGTGGGTCGCGCTGCACGACGCCGGCGCCCGGCTGCAGCGGCCGCTGTGGGCCTCGACCAGCACCAAGAACCCGGAGTACAAGGACACCATGTACGTCACGGACCTGGTCGCGCCGCACATCGTGAACACGATGCCCGAGCCGACCCTGCACGCCGTGGCCGACCACGGGGACGTGCGCGGCGACACCATCCGTGGCACCTACGAGGAGTCACGGCGGTACTTCGAGCAGCTCAGGGCCGCCGGGGTCGACTTCGGCGACGTGGTCAGGGTGCTGGAGGATGAGGGGGTGGACAAGTTCGCCACCTCCTGGAACCAGCTGCTGGAGACGATCAAGACCGAGATGGCCACGGTGGGCCGATGAATGGCAAGTTGCCGCTGAACCCCAATCCGCTGCGCGACGAGCGGGACCGGCGCATCCCGCGGGTCGCCGGGCCGTGCGCCCTGGTCCTGTTCGGCGTCACCGGTGACCTCGCATCGAAGAAGCTGCTCCCGGCCATCTACGACCTGGCCAACCGCGGCCTGCTGCCGCCGGGCTTCTCGCTGGTCGGCTTTGCCCGCCGGGACTGGGAGGACGAGGACTTCGCGCAGCTCGCCCACGACGCCGTGAAGGCTCATGCCCGGACGCCATTCCGCGAGGAGGTGTGGCTCCAGCTGAGCGAGGGCGTCCGCTTCGTCGGCGGCGAGTTCGCCGACGACGCCGCGTTCGACGAGCTGGCCGCAACGCTGGCGCAGCTCGACCAGGACCGCGGTACCGGCGGCAACTACGCCTTCTACCTGTCCATCCCGCCGAAGGCCTTCCCGCAGGTCGTCAAGCAGCTGGAGCGCTCGGGCCTGGCCACCGTGCCACCGCCGGACGCGCGCGGCCACCGGCCGTGGCGCCGGGTCGTGATCGAGAAGCCGTTCGGGCATGACCTGGCCAGCGCGCGCGAGCTGAACGACACGCTGGCCGCGGTCTTCCCGCCGCACGAGGTCTTCCGCATTGATCATTACCTCGGCAAGGAGACAGTGCAGAACCTGCTCGCGCTGCGCTTCGCCAACGAGATGTTCGAGCCGGTCTGGAACCGCGGCTACGTGGACCATATCCAGATCACGATGGCGGAGGACATCGGGATCGGCGGCCGGGCCGGGTACTACGACGGCATCGGGGCGGCGCGCGACGTCATCCAGAACCACCTGCTGCAGCTGCTGGCGCTCACCGCGATGGAGGAGCCGCTGTCCTTCTCCCCGGACGCCCTGCGAGCCGAGAAGGAGAAGGTGCTCTCCGCGGTCCAGATCCCGGATGACCTGGCGACCGGGACTGCGCGCGGCCAGTACACGTCCGGCTGGCAGGGCGGTGTCGAGGTCTGCGGCTACCTCGAGGAGGACGGCATCCCGCCGGACTCCACCACCGAGACCTACGCAGCCATCCGGCTCACCATCGACACCAGGCGCTGGGCCGGAGTGCCGTTCTACCTGCGCACCGGAAAGCGGCTGCCGAGCCGGATGACCGAGATCGCGGTGCTCTTCCAGCGCGCGCCGCACCTGCCCTTCGCCGCCACCGACACCAAGGAACTCGGCCAGAACGCCCTGGTGATCCGGGTCCAGCCGGATGAGGGCGTCACGCTCAGGTTCGGCGCGAAGGTGCCGGGATCGGCGATGGAGGTGCGGGACGTGAACATGGACTTCGCCTACGGCGAGTCCTTCACCGAGGCCAGCCCGGAGGCGTACGAGCGGCTCCTGCTCGACGTGCTCATCGGCGACCCGCCGCTGCTCCCCCGGCAGAAGGAGGTCGAGCTGTCCTGGCTCATCCTCGATCCCATCGAGGACTTCTGGGCCACCGCCGGCAAGCCCGAGCAGTACCCTGCCTGCACGCCGGGACCGCCGAGCGCGGACGCTCTGATCGCGCGCGACGGGCGATCCTGGCGGCGGCTGTAACGCCAGGCCCGGCAGCCACGGACACCGGACTCCCGTAGCGGCGGCCCAGAGGAAGAGGCCCTTATGCTCATCGACCTGACCGACACGACAACCGGTGAGATCCGCGGCGCCCTGACCAGGGCACGGGATCAGCTCGGCGGCCCGACGACCGGGGTCGTGCTGAATCTCATCATCATGACCGACGAGTCCTCGCAGCACGATGCCGTTCGCGCAGCCAGCTTCGCCGGCCGCGAGCATCCCTGCCGGGTACTCGGCGTGATCGCCAGGGACCCGCGCGGGCGCTCGCGGATCGACGCGGAGATCAGGGCCGGCGAGGGCGCACCCGGCCAGACGGTGCTGCTGCGCGTCTACGGCCCGGCCAGCCTGCATGCGGACTCGGTCGTCATGCCGCTGCTGGTGCCCGATACCCCGGTCGTGACCTGGTGGCCGAGCGCCGGGCCGGCAACCCCGTCGGCCGAGCCGCTCGGCGCGCTGGCCCAGCGGCGGATCACCGACGCTGCCGCGGCCAGTTCCCCGGCCGACGCGCTGCTGGCGCTGGCTGAGGGGTACCGGCCCGGAGACACCGACCTGAGCTGGACGCGGGCCACCTCGTGGCGGTCCGTGCTCGCGGCGACGCTGGACCAGCCGCACGGCACGATCACGGGCGGGATCGTCGCAGCCGAGGGGCGCAACCCCACCGCCGACCTGATCACGGCGTGGCTGTCCACCCGCCTGGGCGTCCCGTTCCGGCGCGATATCTCCAGCGGGCCGGGCATGACCGATGTGTCGTTCATGACCAGCGAGGGCACCATCAGCATCGCCAGGCCGGACGGCCGGACCGCGTCGCTCAGCCAGCCGGGCGAGCCGCCCAGGACCGTCGCCCTGCACCGGCGCGAGACTCCGGACCTGCTGGCCGAGGAACTGCGCAGGCTGGATCCGGACGAGGTCTACGGTGAGGTGCTGGCGGCGGCTGCGGCCGCCACGGCGGCCAGCACGGCCGGAGCAATCTAGGCTGACGGTGCCGCTCGCCGGGCCCGCCGGCTGGTCGCCGGGGGCGCAGCGGCGGTCGCTTGGCCCCTGGTGAGGCGAATCGCCGCCATTGCCGGAAACTGGGTCTCCCGAAAGTCGCCTGCCAGAGTTACGCTCAGGGCAGAACCTTCCACATGGTTCTGGTGAGCCATGTGTGAAGACCTGGAAGGTTGGCAAATGGCCGCTTTCGTTCAGTTGCGCGCGTGCCGCGAGATCATGGCAACCGGGTCGGCTCACCCAGCTGCCAGTCACGGTTCCCGCCCGCCTGTCGCCTTCCTTCCGACCATCCGACACGCCTGCCCTGTCCCCGCAGCGTGCGAGTGCCCGGGCAGGCAAGACACAGGAGGAATCTCTTGAGCACCACCGATGATGCTCCGGCTTCGGCGCCAGCGCCGGTCGCGCAGGCGGCCACTGGCATCGCCGATCCCGGGCCGCTCGGGCTGGCCGGATTCGCGCTGACCACGTTCCTGCTGTCCGTGGTCAACGCGCACTGGGCTAATTCGTCGAGCGGGGCCGCCTGGCTCGGCTATGCCTTCGCGTACGGCGGGCTCGCCCAGCTGCTCGCGGGAATGTGGGAGTTCCGCAACAGGAACGTCTTCGGCTCGACGGCGTTCTCCAGTTATGGCGCCTTCTGGATCGGCCTCGGCCTCTGGTACCTCCTGGTCGCGCCGCACACCGTGGGAGTGGAGGCCAACAGGGACCTGGGCTGGATCCTGCTCGCCTTCGCCATCTTCAACTCCTACATGCTGCTCATCAGCACGCAGGTCAACGCCGCGGTGTTCGGCGTCTTCCTGACCCTGGAGGTCACCGAGATCCTGCTGTTCATCGGAAACTTCACGGTGAAGGCGGGCGGGACATCAGGCCTGGTCAAGGCGGGCGGGTACGTCGGCGTCCTGACCGCGCTGGTGGCCTGGTACACCTCGGCCGCAGGCGTGATGAACGGCCTGAAGGGCAGGCCGGTCATCCCGGTCGGCAAGCCGCTGATGGACATCTAGCCTCCTGCAGCTCCAGCAGCTCGGGTGGGTGACTGAGCCCGGGGAACTGCGGTTCCCCGGGCTCAGTCGTGTCTGCGGGGCCGGTAGCTTAGGCGAGTGGATCTGCAGGAGCGCCGCCAGCTCGACATGGCCGGGCAATTGGCGCGGGTGAAAAGGCGCACGAGGCCCTGGCGGTCTATCTTCGCCCTGGCCCTGGCCCTCGCGGCGGTGGTGGCCCAGGTCGTGTGGGGCCTGCCGCTGACGGTTAAGCATCACGGCGACTACAGCGACAGCCGCATCTTCACGGCCCACGCCATCACGGTCTCGTGCACGGTCGCCTTCCTGGTCTTCGGCCTGGCCGCCACGCTGGGCCTGTCCGGCAAGGCCAAGGAACTGCTGGAGCCGACGATCGGCGCCGCGCACGCGGGCGTCGTCCGGTACTTCCTGCTGCTGGTCGGGGTGTTCCTGGTCCTGGTGGTCGCCTGCGAGCTGGCAGGATGGCCGATCAGCAGGCTGGTCACCGCCGGGGCCGTCACCGGCGTGCTGCTGGGCATCGCGGCGCAGCAGTCCCTGGCCAACCTGTTCGCGGGCCTGGTGCTGCTGTTCGCGCGCCCGTTCCGGGTCGGCGACCGGGTGCGCTTCCGGGCCGGCGCGCTGTCCGGGCAGATCGAGGGCACCGTGGTCGATATCAGCCTGACGTACGTGCGGCTGCAGACCGCCGACGGGCCGATGCTGCTGCCCAACTCCCAGGTCCTGGCGGCCTCGGTAGGGCCGCTGCCGGACCCCGAGCCGCCAGCGGCGGGCGATGCCGCCAGCCGCTGAGCCAGGCTTCCGGCGGCATGCCCGGTCGCGTCCTGGCATGCCAGGAGGCCGGTGCCCGCTACCGCGGCACCGGCCGCCAGGCTCTGCCTGCTAGCCGCTTATAGCCACTGCCCGCGAGGCCGGCTGCCTCGCAGTCGGTCAGCCGCTACTTGTGACTTTCCTCATAGCTCGAGATGACCTGTGCGGGAATCCGGCCACGATCACTGACCTCGATACCGTTGCGCTTCGCCCACGCGCGGATTTCCGCGCTCCGCTGGCGGTGTGCCGTGGTGCGCCGCTTGGGCCGGGAAACCCGGCTGGTTGCCCTGCGCGCCTTCTCAGCGAACCGCGTCAGCGTCTCGTCGAATTTCTGGCTGTGCTTCTCACATAGGTCGATCTCATAGTCCCGGCCATCGAGGCTGAACGAACGCGTCAGGTGCTCGCCGTCGGGAATCTCCTTTGAGTCGTAGTCACATGCGAATGTGACGGAGACCTTCTGTGCCACTTGCGTATCCCCCTTCCCCCGCCGCGCATATATCCCCAGGTGCATCACACCTGTAACGGCGCGGGCACAACCTTCTTTGCTAGCCCTTTCAGCGCATTCACCCGCCACGGCGGTCGACCGCTGCGGTAACCGGGCTGCTGCCGGGACTTCAGATGGCGCGCTAATCACGACGTGAAACGCGCGAATCAGCAGGTCACAGCCTTTGGCGGGCCTCTGTCAGCCTCGGCTGGATGACCCCGGACGGGGCCCAGCCGGCCCGCCGCCGTCACCGAATGAATCCTCATCTGCAGGATACGTTCTGGTGCTCTGTGCACCGGCCTCGCGATACCCGATCTCATCGCTATCCCGATAGTGATCAGGGAAGGCGGAGGGGTAATAGCCGGGCTCACCGTATCCGGGGGCCGTCACGCGATGATAGGGCGGCGTAATCGGCCCGGCGTCGTAGTCGGCCGGCGGCTGCTGATGGTAAGAGGCCGGCGGATCGGCGGGGTAATCCGCCGGGCCCCGATCCGCGGGATAGCTGCCCGTGGTCCTGTCCCCCGGATCGCAGGGCGCGGGCAGGTAAGCAGTCGCGTCCCTAGCCGGATGGCCGCCGGACATGCCGGCCGGGTAGCCGCCAGCATGGGCCGGGTAGCCGACCGGGGCCGTGACCTCGGCGGAGTCAGACCGCCCGTGCTCCTGCTGCCCCGGCCAGTCCTGCTCTGCTGGCCAGTCCCGCTGCTCGGGCCAGTCCGGCTCTCCCGGCCAGTCCCGCTGCTCGGGCCAGTCCGGCTGCTCCGGCCAGTCCTGCTGCTCCGGCCAGTCTCGGTGCTCGGGCCACGCTGCCTGGTCAGTCGGGCCGGGCGTGCTTCCCGGCTCGGCCCAGCCGGCCTGGCCGGCCCGGTCTCGCTCGTCCGGCGGCCAGTCGCGCGGATCAGCCCAGCCGGGCTGGTCCTCCGCGGGCTCCGGCCCGCGCCGCAGGGCCTCGGCCATCCTCGGCAGCTCCCCGATCGGGAGCCGGAAGGTGCCGGTGCACGTCCCGTTCTGCCAGATGCTGAAGACGGCGACACCGGTGTCGCCGTACCAGCTCAGCCGCATGCTCCGCGAACTGCCCCTGACATCGAAAAACACCTCGCCGAGGCGGGGCAGCGGAGCTGCGTCGGACGCCGGCATGCTGTCTATGGTGACCCTGAACCGTTCCGGTTGTCCAGTTCGTGATCACTTGAGGGGACAAGTGCGGACGGTTCGGCGGCAGAAGATTCCCCGGCCGCCTGCGCGACCAAGCCGCCGGATGGCATGATGATCGGGCGGCCGGAAAGCGCTGGCTGGTGCCCTGACCAGCCATCCCGCTGGTCCCGCTGATTCATGTGGGAACACCACGGCGACTTCGCGCGTTGCATCATGCGACGGGGCGAATGCCGCATCGCGCGAGAATCTATGCGTCCGCGGTGCCGGGTGCCCCGCTGGTCAGGAAACGTTGACATTGATGTTGATCTGGTTGAGGAGAGCTACTCATGTCTGAGGTACGTCGTCAGGCCGCCCTGTTGCAACGGCCGAACTGGGGCTGGCAGGATGACGCTGCGTGCCGCGGCAAGGACGTGGTGCTTTTTTTCGGCCCTGATGGTGAGCGGCAGCCAGAGCGGGAGATCCGCGAGCGCAAGGCCAAGGCTGTCTGCGCCTCCTGCCCGGTACGCGTCGAATGCCTGAACTACGCCGTCAGCCGGCCGGAGAAGTACGGGACCTGGGGTGCCATGAACGAGGACGAGCGGTCCTCCGAGCGGCGCCGCCGGATGCGCCGGGCCAACGCCGCCTGAGCAGCGCATCCGGCCTCTCCCCTGCGGCCGGGCAGACCGCTGGCGGGCCAGTGAGGTAAGTCTCAGTCATCTTTCCCCTTCCGTCAGGCAGCTATCAGGAAGAAGCGGGTAAATGGTCTGCAAGGCGTGCCGCAGCCAGCAGCACGACGACTGTCCCGGAGGCACGTGGTGTGACTGCCAGCACCAGCAGCAGGCCCGGCCCGCTGACTCCCCGGTGGGCTGGATCCGGCAGGGCTGAGCGGGTCGTCCGGGCCAGCCGTGACGGCTAGCCCGGCCAAGCCGGAATAGCCGGGCGGCACGACGTGGTTGCGGCAGTCAGCCGGATGAGCGGGCCGCGGCCGCAGTGCCAGCCGGGCCGGCCGGGAGGTGCCGGAGTGACAGCGCCCGATAGCGTAGACCCGGACGGAGGAAGCCGATCAGATGGAGAGGCTAGCCGCGGAAGCGGCCGACGCTCTCGACGGGGCGCCAGCCGACGAGGTGATCCGGTGGGCGGCGGCAACCTTCGGCCGCCGGGTCTGCATCACCTCGTCCATGACCGACGCCGTCATCATTGACCTCGCCGCCCGTCAGGTCCCCGGCATTGACGTGCTGTTCCTGGACACCGGCTATCACTTCGCCGAGACCATCGGGACCAGGGACGCGGTGTCGGCCGTCTACCGGGTGAACGTGATCAGCGTGACGCCGCCGACCACGGTGCCCGAGCAGGACGCCGAGCTCGGTCCCCGCCTCTACAGCCGCAACCCCGACCTCTGCTGCTACCTGCGCAAGGTCGTGCCGCTGGAGCAGGCGCTGGGGCCCTACGACGCCTGGATCACCGGCGTCCGGCGCGAGGAGACCGACGCCCGCAGCGATACCCGGGTCGTGCAGTGGGACGCGGGCCGCGAGATGGTCAAGGTCAACCCGATCGTCGACTGGACGCAGCAGCAGGTCGACGACCACATCGCCAAGCACGGCGTGCTGGTGAACCCGCTGGTCTACGACGGTTATCCATCGATCGGGTGCCAGACCTGCACCGCGCGGGTAGCGGCCGGGGCGGATCCGCGCAGCGGCCGCTGGGCCGGTACCGCCAAGTCCGAGTGCGGTATCCACAGCTGAGCGGCCCGCGCCTGAGCAGCAGAGGGAGCGGCACGGTGACACCCCCGACCCGGCAAGCGACACACGAGGTACTGAACCAGGTTCCGCCGCTCACCGGTCATGACGTCGCCGCCGACCCGGCGCTGCTGGCCGGGCTGCACCGCGAAGGCGGCAGCTGGGCGGCGGCCGAGCTGCACGAGCTCGGCGCGCTGGCCGGAGCGCCCGGCACGCAGGAGCGCGCCCGGCTGGCGAACTCCTGCCCGCCGGTATTGCGCACCCATGACGCGACCGGGCACCGGATCGACGAGGTCGAGTTTCATCCCGCCTGGCATGAGCTGATGGCGGTCGCCGTCCAGCACGGCCTGCACGCGGCGCCCTGGGCTGATGACCGGCCGGGAGCGCACGTCGCCAGGGCGGCTAAGTTCTACGTCTGGACCCAGGCCGAGGGCGGCCATGGCTGCCCGATCTCGATGACTTACGCCAGCGTCCCCGCCCTGCGGCACGCGCCCCAGCTCGCGGCCAGGCTGGAGCCGCTGCTGGCTTCCGTTTCGTATGATCCGGGCCTGCGCGATCCCGAGGCCAAGGCCGGGCTGCTGGCCGGCATGGCGATGACCGAGAAGCAGGGCGGCTCGGATGTGCGGGCCAGCACCACCACGGCTGAGCCGGCCGGCGACGGCTCCGGCAGTTACCTGCTGACCGGCCACAAATGGTTCTGCTCGGCGCCGATGTGCGACCTGTTCCTGGTCCTGGCGCAGGCGCCGGAGGGCCTCAGCTGCTTCCTGCTCCCCCGCGTGCTGCCGGACGGCAGCCGTAACGCGATGCACATCCAGCGGCTCAAGGACAAGCTGGGCAACCGGTCGAATGCCTCATCCGAGGTGGAGTACGACCAGGCGCTGGCCTGGCTGGTGGGCGAGCCGGGCCGCGGCGTGCGGACCATCATCGAGATGGTCAGCGCGACCCGGCTGGACTGCATCCTGGGCAGCGCGGCGGTGATGCGGCAGGCCTGCGTGAGCGCCGCGCATCATGCGGCCGTCCGGCGTGCCTTCGGCACCGAGCTCATCGCTCACCCGCTGATGGCGGCCGTCATCGCCGACCTGACGCTGGACTCCGAGGCCGCCACGACCGTGGCCATGCGGCTGGCCGGCGCGGCTGAGCGGGCCGGCCGCGGCGATGCCGCCGAGGCTGCCCTGCTCCGGCTGGCCCTGCCCGCCGCCAAGTACTGGGTCTGCAAGCGGGCGCCGATCGTCACCGGAGAGGCGCTGGAGTGCCTGGGCGGTAACGGCTACGTCGAGGATTCCGGGCTGCCCCGGCTGTACCGGGACGCCCCGCTGAACTCCATCTGGGAGGGCTCGGGCAACGTCGCCGCGCTGGACGTGCTCCGCGCGCTGGCCAGGGCACCCGGCTCAGCCGACGCGCTGCTGGCCGAGATCGACAAGGCGGCCGGGGCCGACCGGCGCCTGGACCAGGCGGCCCAGCAGCTCCGGCAGGAGCTGAAGGAGGCGGCGGCAGCGGGCCCGGACGGCGAGTACCGGGCCCGGCGGCTGGCCGGGCTGATCACGGTCGTGCTGCAGGCGGCGCTGCTGGCCAGGCACGCGCCCGGCCCGGTCGCCGACGCCTTCTGCGCCACCCGGCTGGCCGGGCCGACGGCCGGCGGGCCAGCCAGCCCGTTCGGGGCCCTGCCGGGCGGCCTGGATCTCGGCCCGGTTCTCGACCGGTCACGTCCGCGCTTTTCCCGGTAAGGTCAGCGAATGCACATCTGGCCGGGGGCCGCATATCCGCTGGGCGCCACCTGGGACGGGTCGGGCACGAACTTCGCCCTGTTCTCCGAGGTCGCCGAGCAGGTTGAGCTGTGCCTATTCGACCGCGGTGATGCCCGCGAGCACTCCAGGATCCCGCTCACCGAGGTCGACGGCTTCGTCTGGCACTGCCGCCTGCCCGATATCGGGCCGGGACAGCGGTACGCCTACCGCGTGCACGGCCCCTACGATCCGCATCGCGGGCACCGGTGCAACGCGGCCAAGCTGCTGCTTGATCCCTACGGCAAGGCGGTCGAGGGCCAGCTGCGCTGGCATGACTCGCTGTTCGCGTACTACCCGGGTGACCCGCACTCGCTGAGCCACACCGACAGCGCCCCGTACATGCCGCGCAACGTGGTGATCAGCCCGTATTTCGACTGGGCTGACGACCGGCCGCCGCGCACGCCCTATAACGAGACCGTGATCTACGAGGCGCATGTCCGCGGCCTGACGCTGCGCCATCCTGACGTGCGGCCGGAGCTGCGCGGTACTTACGCGGGCCTGGCCAGCCCGCCGGTCATCGAGCATCTCAGCCGGCTCGGCGTCACGGCCATCGAGCTCATGCCCGTGCACCAGTTCGTGCCCGAGCACGGGCTGGTCACGCGCGGCCTGACGAACTACTGGGGCTACAACACCATCGGCTTCCTCGCGCCGCACAAGGCCTACTCGTCCTCGTCCGAGCCGCATGGCCAGGTCGCCGAGTTCAAGGCGATGGTCAAGGAGCTGCACGCGGCCGGCATCGAGGTGATCCTGGACGTCGTCTACAACCACACCGCGGAGGCGGGGGCGCTGGGCCCGACCCTGTCCTTCCGCGGCATCGACAATGCCGCCTACTATCAGCTGGCCGCTGACAACCCGGCCACCTACCTGGATTACACCGGCTGCGGCAACAGCCTGAACGTCCGGCATCCGCACGCGCTCCAGCTGATCATGGACTCGCTGCGCTACTGGGTCATCGAGATGCACGTCGACGGGTTCCGGTTCGACCTGGCCTCCGCGCTGGCCAGGGAGCTGCACGACGTGGACCGGCTGGCCACCTTCTTCGAGCTGGTCCAGCAGGACCCGGTGGTGTCCCAGGTCAAGCTCATCGCCGAGCCGTGGGACGTCGGCGAGGGCGGCTATCAGGTGGGGAAGTTCCCGCCGCTGTGGACGGAGTGGAACGGCCAGTACCGTGACGCCGTGCGGGACTTCTGGCGCGGCGATCTGGCGGTGTCGCAGCTGGCCTCGCGGATCACCGGGTCGAGCGATCTGTACGAGACCAGCGGCAGGCGCCCGGTCGCCTCGATCAACTTCGTGACCTGCCACGACGGGTTCACGATGCAGGACCTGGTCAGCTACAACGGCAAGCACAACGAGGCGAACGGCGAGCAGAACCGGGACGGCACGGACGACAACCGGTCCTTCAACTGCGGCGCCGAGGGCCCGACGGATGACCCGGCCGTCAGCGAGCTGCGGGCCAGGCAGGTGCGGAACTTCCTGGTCACCCTCTTCTGCTCGCAGGGCGTGCCCATGCTGCTGGCCGGCGACGAGCTGGGCCGCAGCCAGGGCGGCAACAACAATGCCTACTGCCAGGACAACGAGGTGTCCTGGGTGGACTGGGAGGCCGCGGCCAAGCATGCGGGCCTGCTCGATTTCGCCTGCGCGCTGGCCGAGCTGCGCCGCGCGCACCCGGTGTTCCGCCGGCGCAGGTTCTTCAGCGGCAGGCCGGCCCCGAATGACGACGGCGGCCTGCGCGACATTATCTGGCTGTCCCCCTCGGGCGAGCCGATGACCGACGAGGACTGGCGGTCGGGGCATGCCAGGGCGCTGGCGGTCTTCCTGAATGGCGAGGCGATCACCGAGCCGGGCCCGCGTGGCGATGTCGTCCGGGACAAGAACTTCCTGCTGGTGTTCAACGCGCACAGCGAGCCGGTGACCTTCTCGCTTCCTTCGGCGGGGCTCGCACCCGGCTGGCAGCTCGTGATCGACACGGCGGCGCCGGCCGGGCCGGCTGACCCTGGCGATACCGCTCCCGCGTCCGCGCGAACTGCCGTGCTCGCGCGGGCCGCGGCATCCGCGCATCACGCCCAGGCCCGGCGGGCCGCCGCGCGCGCCCGCGCGGTGGCCACCGGCGTAGCTGTCGAGGTTCCCGGCCGGACCGTGATGGTGCTGCAGGCCAGGAGCAGCTAGCAGCCGGGCGGCGGCGAGGCCGGCCAGCGCCAGCGGCCTGCGGACTCACCGGCCGGCGTTGCCGTGGCAGCGCGGACTTCCGCGCCATCAGCGCCTGGTCGCCAGCGTCGCCGCGATCAGCACCAGCGCGAAGGTCGTCAGGCCCACCATGCCGTGAGTCGCCACTACCCTGGCGGGAAAGTGCTGCTCCGCGCCCCTGGCATGCTTGCCGCCGCGGCCGACCAGCCAGCGGGTCAGCATCACGAAGCCGAGCATCGCCGATGCGCTGAGCACGCCGAAACCGCACCACGCATACGGCACGCGATGGCTGACCAGGAATGCGATCCAGAACGATAATCCGGCCACGGCCAGGACCGGATGGGCGAAGATGAGCGCTGCGGGGAAGACGGTGATCCGGGTCGACTGCTGGCGCATGCCGCCGTGGGATAACCAGACACCTAACAGGTAGAGGCCGAAGCAGGCCGTGCCGGACCAGATGACCAGGGCAGCAAGCTGCAGCACCTGGTTTCCTCCGCCGCTGGCAGCCATTCGTCCCACTCCGCTCTGCTCGCCTGGTGACATCCTGCCCGGGCGACGCGCGCCGCACGCGGCGATGGCAGGAAAACCGCCAACCGCGCGAATCACGGCGGCCTGCAAGCGCGCGCCAGGTCTGATTGACTGCGAGTGTGCGCCAGATCTTCCCCGCGGCCGGGCCCGAGCTTCCGGTCAGCCCGGTGACCGCCGAGGTGCCCGGGCCGCCCGCCGTGGCCGCGCTGGCCAGCCTCTATGCCTACCCGGATAGCGGCGGCCAGCCCGGCCCGCCCTGGGTGCGGGCGAACATGATCTCCAGCGCCGACGGCGCGGCCACGCTGGACGGGCGCTCGGGCGGGCTGTCCGGGCCGGCCGACCGGATGGTCTTCGCCGTGCTGCGCAGCCTGGCCGATGTCATCCTGGTGGGCGCGGGCACCGCGCGGGCGGAGCGGTACCGCCCGGTCCAGCCTGGTGCCGTCTGGGCCGGGCTCCGGGCCGGCCGCGGGCCGGCGCCGCGCATCGCCGTGGTGACGTCGCGCCTCGGCCCGGACCTGGACGACCTGCTGCTGGCCCCGGCGGCCGGCGGCCCGAGCATCGTGCTGACCACCGAGGCGGTCCCCGAGGACCGGCGGGCGGCCGTGGCCCGCCGCGCCGACGTCATCGTGGCGGGCAGCACGACCGTGGACCCGGCCGCTGCCATCGGCGCGCTCGCCCGGCTCGGGCTGACCCGCATCCTGGTCGAGGGCGGCCCGCAGCTGCTGGGCCAGCTGTTCACCGCGGGGCTGGTCGATGATCTGTGCCTGACCGTGAGCCCTGTGGTAGCGGCAGGCCACGCCATCCGTATCACCAATTCGGCTGCCGAAACGGGGGGCACCGCGCTGGACCTGGCGCATGTGCTCGCCGACGACGGGCAGCTGATCTGCCGGTACCTGCGCCAGCCTGCGGTTACTGGCTAGGCCGGCCTGATGACGCGACCCGGACCACCCGACTCAAGCAACGGAGGCATGCATGGCACTGCACAGCAAGGTTGACGACGAGCGCGCCGAGGCTGAGCTTGACGTGAACCCGATGTATGTCCGGGAGGCGGATTTCCGGCTGCCGCGGAACCGGATCCCGCAGCGGGGCATGCTGCCCGACACGGCGCTGCAGGTGGTCAGGGACGACCTGATCCTGGATGGCAATGCCCGGCTGAACCTGGCCACGTTCGTGACCACCTGGATGGAGCCGCAGGCCGATCAGCTGATGGCGGCCTGCCTCGACAAGAACATGATCGACAAGGACGAGTACCCGCGGACCGCGGAGCTCGAGCACCGCTGCGTGAATATCCTGGCCGACCTCTGGCACGCCCCGGCGGGCTCAGCCGACGGCGGCGCCACCGGCTGCTCGACTACGGGCTCCAGCGAGGCAGCCATGCTGGGCGGCATGGCGCTGCTGTGGCGCTGGCGCGCCCGCCGTGGCCTGGCGGTCGGCGCGGCCCAGCGGCCCAACCTGGTCATGGGCGCCAACGTGCAGGTCTGCTGGGAGAAGTTCTGCCGGTACTGGCAGGTAGAGCCGCGGATGGTGCCGATGGAGCCAGGCAGGCTGCACCTGACCGGGTCGGAGGCAGCCGCGCAGTGCGACGAGAACACGATCGGGGTTGTCGCCGTGCTCGGGTCCACGATGGACGGCAGTTACGAGCCGGTGGCGCAGATCAGCGAGGCCCTCGACCGGCTGCAGGCCGGCGGCGGCCCGGATGTGCCTATCCACGTCGACGCGGCGTCGGGCGGCTTCATCGCGCCGTTCCTTGACCCGAGCCTGAGCTGGGACTTCCGCGTCCAGCGGGTGGCGTCCATCAATGCCTCCGGGCACAAGTACGGCCTGGTCTACCCGGGCGTGGGCTGGGTCATCTGGCGGGACACCGCCGCCCTGCCGGAGGACCTGATCTTCCGGGTCAACTACCTCGGCGGGGAGATGCCGACGTTCGCGCTGAACTTCTCCCGGCCCGGCGCCCAGGTGGCGGCCCAGTACTACAACTTCATCCGGCTCGGCTTCCACGGGTACCGGGCGGTCCAGCAGGCGTGCCGTGACATCGCCAGGTACCTGGCGGCCGAGATCGCCGGGCTCGGCCCGTTCGAGCTGCTCTCCGATGGCAGCGAGCTCCCGGTCTTCGCCTTCCGGGTGCGCGATCCCGATGAGGCCGGGTACACGGTGTTCGACGTGTCCGAGCGGCTCCGGCAGAGCGGCTGGCTGGTCCCCGCCTACACGTTCCCGGACGCCATGCAGGACACCGCCGTGCTCAGGATCGTGGTGCGCAACGGCTTCAGCCGCGACCTGGCCGACCTCCTGCTGGGCGACCTGCGCACGCAGGTCGACGCGCTGGCCAGGCTGCAGCAGCGGCCGGGTCCGCTGCTACCCGGCCGGCAGCGGAGCTCGTTCGCGCACTGAGACCGCGCGGCGTCGCGGGAGGAGTCAGACGCCGTCGCGGAGCCGCTGCAGCGCCTCGGCCAGGATGGCCGCGCCGTCGGTGTCGTTGCGTCGCTCCTTGACGTAGGCCAGGTGGGTCTTGTAGGGCTCGGCATGCGGCGGCGCCGGCGGCTTCTCCGCGTCCTGGCCGGCCGGCAGGCCGCAGCGCGGGCAGTCCCACAGCTCGGGCACGGCGGCGTCGCTCGCGAAGCTGGGCACCGTCTCGTGCCCGTTACAGCACCAGAAGGAGACGCGGACCCGCGGCGCTGCCTCGCCGCGCTCCGCCTCGCCCATCGGACCCGCGCCGACCCGGCTGCCGCGAATGGCGTTGCCACTACTCACTGCTCACCCCTTGCCTCATGACACGCTGATGTGCTGGCTCAACTGTGCTGGCTCAACTGTGCTGCCCGGATCGCCTGGCTGCCCGGATCCGGGCGGCTCGCCCGCTGGCCGGTCACTGGCCGCGGCCCGGAATCGCTAGTGGTTGTACAGCAGGCCGAGCGCGACAATGCACACGAACCAGAGAATTCCGGTGAAGATGGTGATCCGGTCCAGGTTTCGCTCGACCACCGACGACGAGCCCAGTGACGACGTGACGCCACCGCCGAACAGGTCAGACAGGCCGCCGCCCTTGCCCTTGTGCAGCAGGACCAGCAGCACCATGAGCAGGCTCGCGATGATCAGTACCACGGAGATAGCGATTTCCAATGCTGACACTGCTGCTACTCGTCTCTCCCAGGCGACTCGTCACGAAGTCTCGGTCGATTCACGATACCGGCAGATCCCGACGAACTCGCCGGCATCGAGGCTGGCTCCGCCGACCAGCGCCCCATCGATGTCCGGTTCCGCCATGATCGCGGGCATATTGCCGGCCTTCACTGACCCGCCATACAGAATACGCACACCAGCCGCCACCTGGTCCCCGTGAACGGCGGAAATGCGTTCTCGGATCGCTCCGCAGACATCCTGGGCGTCCTGCGGCGTGGCCACCTCGCCGGTGCCGATGGCCCAGACCGGCTCATAGGCCACGACCAGCTCGGCCAGCTGCGCGACGGTCAGCCCGTCCAGGCCGCCGTCCAGCTGGCTCAGGGTATGCGCGATGTGGTCGCCTGCCTGCCGGACGGCCAGCGGCTCGCCCACGCACAGGACCGGCCTGATTCCGTGCTGCAGCGCTGCCTTGACCTTCGCGTTGACCAGCTGATCGTCCTCAGCGTGGTACTGGCGCCGCTCCGAGTGCCCGGCCAGCACGTAGGCGCACCCGAGCTTGGCCAGCATCCGGCCCGAGATCTCGCCGGTGTAGGCCCCGTCGTCGTGCGCGGAGACGTCCTGCGCTCCGTACCTAAGCTCGAGCTTGTCCCCCTCTACCAGGGTCTGCACGCTGCGCAGGGCGGTGAAAGGGGGCAGGATCGCGATCTCCGCGGCGGCGAAGTCCTTCTTGGTCAGCGAGAAGGCCAGCTTCTGGGTCAGGGCGATCGCCTCGAAGTGCGTGCTGTGCATCTTCCAGTTGCCGGCCACCAGCGGCATGCGCCCGGCAGGCGCGGGGCTCATGCCGGGTCCGCCGTGTCGGCGAGCGCGGCCAGGCCCGGCAGCGTCGTTCCCTCCAGGTACTCCAGGCTCGCTCCGCCGCCGGTCGAGATGTGGCTGAACGCATCGGCGGGCAGCCCGAGATGCCGGACGGCCGACGCCGAGTCACCCCCGCCGACCACGGTCAGGCCGTCGACCTTGCTGATCGCCGTGGCGACCGCCAGGGTGCCCGCCGCGAAGGCCGGGAACTCGAAGACCCCGACCGGCCCGTTCCAGAACACCGTCCTGGCGTCAGCGAGCTTCTCCGCGAACAGCTCGCGGGTGGCCGGGCCCATGTCCACTCCCTCGCGGTCGGCGGGAAAGGCGGTGACCGGGAACACATCGTACTCGGCATCGGCGGCGAACCGGGTGGCGCCGACGAGGTCCACCGGCAGCACGAGCTCGACATTGCGCTCGGCGGCGGCGGCGATGACCCGCTGCACGTCGGGGATCTTGTCCGCCTCGAGCAGCGAGTTGCCGACCTCGTACCCGCGCGCGGCGAGGAACGTGTACGACATGCCGCCGCCGATGAGCAGCCGGTCGGCCTTGTCCAGCAGGTTGCCGATGACGGCCAGCTTGTCGGATGGCTTCGCGCCGCCCAGCACCACGACATAGGGCCGCTCGGGGTCGGTCGTCAGCCGCTGCAGCACGGCGACCTCCGCCAGCACCAGCTCGCCGGCCGCGTGCGGCAGCAGCCGCGCCACGTCGTAGACGCTCGCATGCTTGCGATGCAGGGCACCGAAGCCGTCACCGACGTACAGATCCGCCATGGCCGCCAGCCGGCCGGCCAGCTCGGCCCGCTGCGCGTCGTCCTTGCTGGTCTCGGCCGGCTCGAACCGGACATTCTCCAGCAGGGCCACGTCGCCGTCGGAGAGCCCCGCCGCGATCGCGGCGGCCGACTCCCCGGCCACGTCCTCGGCCAGCCGGACCGGCTGGCCGAGTAGCTCCGACAGCCGGGCGGCCACCGGCGCCAGGGAGGGCCCGCCGGCCTTCCGCTCGGCGTAGTCGGCGCCCTTCGGGCGGCCCAGGTGAGCCGCGATCAGGATCCGCCCGCCCCGGCTCGCCAGCTTGCTGATCGTGGGCAGGCTCGCCCTGATCCTGCCGTCATCGGAGATGGCGGAGCCGTCGAGCGGGACGTTCAGGTCGGACCGCAGCAGCACCGTGCGGCCGCTGACGGACAGCCCGTCGATGCCTCTCATGACTGGCGGCCGACCAGCACAGCCACGTCGACGAGCCGGTTGGAGTAACCCCACTCGTTGTCGTACCAGCCGATGACCTTGATCTGGTCGCCTGCCGCCATGGTGAGCAGCGAGTCGAAGGTGCAGGACCACGGCGTGCCGACGATGTCCGACGACACGATCGGGTCGGTCGAGTAGTACAGGTAGCCCTTGAGGCCGCCGTCGGCGGCGGCCCGGAAGGCCGCGTTGACCTCGTCCTTGGTCACCTCGCGGTCAAGCTGGATGACCAGGTCGGTGACGGATCCGTCCGGGACCGGCACCCGCATCGCCATGCCGTCCAGCTTGCCCTTGAGCTCGGGCAGCACGAGCGCCGTGGCCTTGGCCGCGCCGGTGGTGGTCGGGATGATGTTCTGCGCCGCGGCCCTGGCCCGGCGCAGGTCCTTGTGCGGGAAGTCCAGGATTACCTGGTCGTTGGTGTAGGCATGCACGGTCGTCATCAGGCCCCGGCGGATGCCGAAGCTGTCCTGCAGCACCTTGGCCATCGGCGCGACGCAGTTCGTCGTGCAGGATGCGTTCGAGATGATGTTGTGCTGCGCGGGGTCGTACTGATCGTCGTTGACGCCCATCACGATCGTGATGTCCTCGCCGGTTGCGGGCGCCGAGATGATCACCTTGCTGGCGCCGGCCGCCAGGTGCTTGCTGGCGTCCGCGGCCTTGGTGAACCGGCCGGTCGATTCCAGCACCACCTCGACCCCGAGCTCGGCCCAGGGCAGCTCGGACGGCTCGCGCACGGCGAGCACCTTGATCTCGCTGTCGCCGGCCCGGATGACGTCCCCGTCAGCCTGCACGTCGATGTCGAGCGTGCCGAGCACCGTGTCGTACTTGAGCAGGTGCGCGAGAGTCTTCGCGTCGGTCAGGTCATTCGCGGCGACGATCTCGAGGCCGTCAGCGGCACCGCCAGCGGCGTGCACCGCGCGCCAGAAGTTCCGTCCGATACGGCCAAATCCGTTGATCCCAATCCGGACACTCACTTCGACGATCTCCTTTAGTCGCATGCACCGGCAGGCGCCATTTTCCGCATGGCCCATGGCAGGCTATCGGAATTCGCTGGCCCGAGGATTCCCGTAGGGGACCTGCATCCAGCGTCCCGGCCGCCACCCCGGCGTGGGGAGGGCCGCCAGCCCTGCGGTCACGGGACCTTCGTCCCGATAGTCAGGGCACCAGCATGTCAGGGGTCAGGGTCGCCTCGGTGTTCGGCACCCCGAGTTCGCTCGCGCGCCGGTCCGCCAGCGCCAGCAGCCGCCTGATCCGCCCGGCGATGGCGTCCTTGGTCATGGCCGGCTCGGCCAGCTGGCCGAGTTCCTCCAGGCTCGCCTGCCGGTGCTTGATCCGCAGCTCGCCCGCGACGATGAGGTGCTCGGGAGCGTCAGCGCCGAGGATCTCCAGCGCCCGCTCCACCCGCGCGCCGGCCGCGACCGCGGCCCGCGCGCTGCGCCGCAGGTTAGCGTCGTCGAAGTTGGCCAGCCGGTTCGCCGTGGCCCGCACCTCCCGGCGCACCCGCCGTTCCTCCCAGGCCAGCACGCTGTCATGCGCGCCCAGCCTGGTCAGCAGGGCGCTGATCGCGTCCCCGTCCCTGACCACCACGCGGTCCACGCCGCGCACGTCACGGGCCTTGGCGTGGATCTTCAGCCGCCGGGCGGCGCCGACCATCGCCAGCGCAGCCTCCGGTCCCGGGCAGGTGACCTCCAGGGACATCGACCGGCCGGGCTCCGTCAGGCAGCCATGGGCCAGGAACGCGCCGCGCCATGCGGCCTCGCAGTCACAGGTCGTGCCCGCCACCACCTGGCGGGGCAGCCCGCGTACCGGGCGGCCGTGATTGTCCACCAGGCCGGTCTGGCGGGCGAGGCTCTCGCCGTCCTTCTGCACCCGGACCACGTACCGGTTGCCCTTGCGCAGGCCGCCGGGGGCCAGCACGATGAGTTCCGAGGAGTGCCCGAACACCTCAGCGATGTCCTTCCGCAGCCTGCGGGCCGCCGCCCCGGTGTCCAGCTCCGCCTCCACCGCGATCCGGCCCGATGCCAGGTGCAGGCCGCCTGCGAACCGGAGCAGCGTGGACACCTCGGCCTTGCGGCAGCACGGCTTGAGCACGGTGATACGGCTGAGCTCGTCCTTGACCAGGCCGGTCAGCGCCATCGGCTTCACTCCCCCTCAAATATCTGCGCGAGCGCGCCCGCCATTCGTCGCGGATCGTGGCGGGGCGATCCGTCCCCCATGGCTAGTTCCGCCAGCACAAGGCGGCCGCCCAGCAGGCCGGCCGCCTTCTCGAGTTCCGCTGTCGTTCCCTGGACGGCCTCGCGGTCAGCGAGCACCACGTCAATCGTCAGGCCCGGTGCATGGTCGGCAAGTACCTCCAGGTGCGCGTGCGGGGAGAAGCCCTCGGTCTCCCCCGGCTGGGGCGCCAGGTTCAGCGCAATCAGCCTCCGCGCGCTCGTGTGCAGCAGTGCGTCAGCCAGCTCGGGGACCATCAGGTGCGGAAGCACGCTGGTGAACCACGAGCCCGGCCCGAGCACCGCCCAGTCCGCCGCCCTGACCGCCTGCACGGCCTCCGGGCACGCGGGCGGGTCAGCGGGTACCAGTGATACTGACCGTACCCGCCCGGTCGTGCTCGCGCAGGCGACCTGGCCGCGAACGACGCTGATCTCGTCCGGCCTGTCCGGATTAGCGCCCTCTACCTCAGCGGCGAGGTCCAGCGGGACCGACGACATGGGCAGCACCCGGCCGTGCGCCCCGAGCAGCCGGCCGACCCAGTCAAGCCCCTGCACGGTGTCGCCGAGCAGCTCCCAGAGCGCCACGATGAGGACGTTGCCGACCGCGTGACCGCCCAGCTCCTGCTCCCCGGTGAACCGGTGCTGGATGACCCGGCTCCAGGTCGTCCCCCAGGCGTCGTCACCGCACAGGGCGGCGAGCGCCATCCGCAGGTCACCCGGCGGGAGCACGCCGAACTCGCGCCGCAGCCGGCCGCTCGAGCCGCCGTCATCGGCCACCGTGACGATCGCCGTCAGGTCGCGGGTCACCCGGCGCAGGGCCGACAGCGACGCGTACAGCCCGTGCCCGCCGCCCAGGGCCACCACGCTGCGGCTCAGCGGCCGGCCCGCGGGCTGCGGCTTCGGCTGCGGCTGCGGCTGCGGCTGCGGCGGGGGCGGGGACTGGCGGTGATCCTGCGTCATCCGGCCTACTCGCGTCCGAGGTCCCGGTGCTGCACCTGGACGCGAAGCCAGGAGGCGGCGAGACGGGATGCGATCTCCTCGGCCATCACCACGCTGCGATGCTTGCCGCCGGTGCAGCCCGCCGCCAGCAGCAGGAAGTGCTTGCCGGCTCGCTGGTAGCCGGACAGCACGATGCCCAGCGCGCGGACGTAGGCGGTCACGAAGTCGACCGCGCCTGGCTGGCCGAGCACGTAGGCCCTGACCCGCTCGTCCTGCCCGGTCAGCGGCGCGAGGTCGGGGATCCAGTGCGGGTTGGGCAGGAACCGGCAGTCGGCCACCATGTCAGCGTCGACCGGCAGCCCGTACTTGAAGCCGAAGGAGACGACCGTCAGCCGCAGCGCCGTGTCGGTCGCGGAGGCGAACGCGTCCTGCATCCGGGAGCGCAGCTCGTGCACGTTCAGGCCGGACGTATCCAGGACCAGGTCCGCCTCGGCGCGCAGTCCCTGCAGCAGCTCGCGCTCGGCGGCGATGCCGTCCACCACCCGGCCGCCCTCCTGCAGCGGATGCGGCCTGCTCACGCTGTCGAACCGGCGGACCAGCGTCTCATCCGCGGCCTCCAGGAACACGACGTAGGACCGCACGCCGCGGGCATTCAGGTCGCCGATCGCCGACTTGAGGTCGGTGGAGAAGGCGCGGCTGCGCACGTCGACCACGGCGGCCAGCCTCGGCACCGCCCCCTTGGCCCGCCGCGCCAGGTCGGCCATCGTGGGCAGCAGGTCCGGCGGGATGTTATCGGCCACGAACCAGTCCAGGTCCTCCAGCGACTTGGCCGCGGTGCTGCGCCCGGCGCCGGACATGCCGGTGATGATGACGATCTCGGGCGTGCTGGTCTCGCCGCCTGTCATGTCCCGCCCCCCGTGATCGGCCCGGCATGCCCGGACCTGACCTGGCCCGCGTCGCTGCGGCCGGCTCCGTTTCCGCCCGAATCGTCGTGATCCGTATCGTCGTGACCCGCACCATCGCGGCCCGCGCCGTCCTGGCCGGGATCGTCCTGGCCGGCATCGCCCCGGCCGCCCTGCTGCTCCAGGTGCAGCGCCGCGTGGACGGCCCCGGCGGTCCGGCGGCCGAATCCCGGCGCCGCCGCGATCTCGTCGACCGTAGCGGACCTGAGCTTGCGCACCGAGCCGAAATGCCGGAGCAGCGCCGCCCGCCTGGTGGCGCCGACACCCGGGATCGCGTCAAGCTCGCTGCTGGTCAGGGCGGCGGACCGCCTGGCCCGGTGATAGGTGATGGCAAACCGGTGCGCCTCATCGCGCACCCGCTGCAGCAGGTACAGGCCCTCGCTCGTGCGCGGCATGATCACGGGGCTGTCCTCGCCGGGCAGCCAGACCTCTTCCAGCCGCTTCGCCAGGCCGCAGACCGATACGTCCACCACGCCCAGCTCGGTCAGCGCCCGGGCAGCCGCGGCTACCTGGGCAGGGCCGCCGTCGATCACCGCCAGGTTGGGCGGGTAGGCGAACTTGCGCCGCTCGCCGTTCAGGTTCTCCGGATCGGACTCCGCCTCGGCCTGCTCCTCCAGGTACCGCCGGAACCTGCGGGTGATGACCTCGCGGATGGCCGCCACGTCATCGGTGCCGTCCAGGCCCCTGATGGCGAAACGGCGGTACTCGGACTTGCGCGCCAGCCCGTCCTCGAACACCACCATCGAGGCGACGACGTGCGTGCCCTGCAGGTTCGACACGTCGTAGCTCTCGATCCGCAGCGGAGCCTCATCGAGCCCGAGCGCCTCCTGGATCTCGTGCATGGCCCGGCTCCGGGTCGTCAGGTCGCTGGCCCGGCGCATCTTGTGCAGCGCCAGCGACTCGGCGGCATTGCGGGAGACCGTCTCCAGCAGTGCCTTCTTGTCACCGCGCTGCGGCACCCGCAGGGTGACCGGGCCGCCGCGGCGCTCGGCCAGCCACTCCCCGACGGCCCGCGATTCCGGCGGCATGGCCGGCACCACGACCTCGCGGGGGATCGCCCCCGGCTGGCTGCCGGCGGCGGGGCGGCGGCCGGCCCCGCGGCCGACCCGCTCCGGCGCGGCTGCCTGGTCGGCTACCCGGTCATCGCTGTAGACCTGGCCGAGGAACTGCTCGACAAGCTCACCGCTGGTGATGTCCTCGACCTTGTCGACCACCCAGCCGCGCTGCCCGCGTACCCGGCCGCCGCGCACGTAGAACACCTGGACCGCGGCCTCGAGCTGGTCCTCGGCCAGGCCGATGACGTCGCAGTCAGTGCCGTCGCCCAGCACCACCGCCTGCTTCTCCAGCGCGCGCTGCAGCGCCCGGATGTCATCGCGCAGCCGGGCGGCCCGCTCGTACTCTTCCGCCGCCGCCGCGCGCCGCATCTCGGCTTCCAGCCGCTTCAGGAACTTGCCCGTCTGCCCGGCCATGAAGTCGCAGAACTCCTCGGCCAGCAGCCGGTGCCCGGCGGCGTCGATCCGGCCGACGCAGGGAGCCGAGCACTTGCCGATGTAGCCGAGCAGGCACGGCCGGCCGATCTGCCCGGCGCGCTTGAAGACGCCGGCCGAGCAGGTCCGCACCGGGAAGACGCGCAGCAGCGTGTCCACCGTGTCCCTGATGGCCCAGGCGTGCGAGTAAGGGCCGAAGTACCGGACCCCGCGCCGTTTCGCGCCCCGCATGACCTGAACCCGCGGGTACTCCTCGTCCATGGTGACGGCCAGGTAGGGATAGCTCTTGTCGTCCCGGTAGCGCACGTTGAAGCGCGGATCGAATTCCTTGATCCAGGAGTACTCGAGCTGGAGCGCCTCGACCTCGGTGCCGACGACGGTCCAGTCCACTCTCGCCGCCGACAGCAGCATGGACTGGGTCCGCGGATGCAGGCTGGCGAAGTCGGCGAAGTAGGAGTTGAGCCGCTGCCGCAGGCTCTTGGCCTTGCCGACGTAGATCACCCGGCCGCGCTCATCGCGGAACCGGTATACGCCGGGCGACTCGGGAATCGAGCCGGGGGCCGGGCGGTAGCTCGCCGGATCTGCCACGAGGTAACTCTATGCAACCCGGCGGCCCACCCCGTCGACCTCGGCCGGCGTGTGTCACGCTACCTGCATGCTCATCGCCGCAGCCGCCTGCGCGCTGGCCGCTGCCGCCTGGGCTTACCTGCTCGCCGCCCATGGCGGGTTCTGGCTGACCGGCCAGCGCCTCCCGCCGCCCGCCGCCGGGCCGCAGGCCAGCGCCCCGGGCCGGTGGCCCGCCCTGGCGGTGGTGATTCCGGCCAGGGATGAGGCGGCGGTGCTCCCCGGCACGCTGCCCGCGCTGCTCGGCCAGGACTACCCGGCTGAGCTGACGATCCTGCTGGTGGATGACCAGAGCACGGACGGGACGGCACAGGTGGCCGCCGCGCTCGGCGAGGCGGCGGGCTGGACGGTCCGCCGGTCCGCCGGCCAGCCGGCCGGCGCGCTGGCCGGCCGGCCGGGCCCCGGCGCGGAGGCCGGCCGGATCCTGCGGGTGATCAGCGGCAGCCCTCCCCCGGCTGGATGGGCGGGGAAGGTGTGGGCCATGTCGCAGGGCCTGGCAGCGGCCGGCCGGGCCGAGTACGTGCTCTTCACCGACGCGGACATCCGGTTCGGCCCCGGCGCCGTCGAGGCGCTCGTCCGGGCTGCTCGCGGCCGGGATCTCGGGCTGGTGTCGCAGATGGCGCTGCTGCGCGCGGCCACGTTCTGGGAGCGCCTGCTGGTGCCGGCCTTCGTCTACTTCTTCGCCCAGCTCTACCCGTTCCGGCGGGTGAACCGGCCGGGAACACGGACCGCGGCCGCGGCCGGCGGATGCATGCTGGCTCGCCGCGACGCGCTCGCGCGGGCTGGCGGCCTCGCGGCCATCCGCGGCGCCAGGATCGACGACGTGGCGCTGGCCCGGCTGCTCAAGCGCCGCGCCGGGGCGGCGTGCTGGCTGGGGCTCAGCACCAGCATGACCAGCGAGCGCGAGTATGCCCGGCTGCCGGAGATCTGGGACATGATCGCCCGCAGCGCCTATACCCAGCTGCGCTACTCGCCCGCGGCCCTGGGCGGCACGATCGCCGGCCTGCTCTGGCTGTACGTGCTGCCGCCGGCCGGGACGATCGCGGGGGCGGCGGCCGCGCTGCTGGGCGCCGGGCCGGCGGCGGGCTGGCTGGCCGCCGCCGGGGCGGCCGGCTGGATCATGATGTCCGCCAGCTACGTGCCGATGCTGCGGCTTTACCGGTTGTCACCACTGCGGTCGCCCGTCCTGCCCGTCATCGCCGGGCTCTATGCCGCGATGACGGCCGACTCGGCCCGCCGGCACCGCGCAGGCCGCGGCGGCGAGTGGAAGGGCCGCGTCATCCGGCCCGCCCGGCCCGCCAGCCGGGCGGGCCGGGCTGACTCGCATTGACCCGCGTGCCGGAGCGCGGGGAGCCGGCTCGGCAGGACCGGGCGGCTGCTAGCCGGCCGCGCGGGAGCCTTCGGCGGGCGCGAACAGCACCAGCGCCGACAGGTCCTCGACGATGTCGGTGAACCGGTGCTCCTCGCGGGCCGGGACGTAGACGACCGAGCCCGGCCCGACCGCGATGCTCGCGGGGCCGGCCACCAGCGTGGCCCGGCCCGCGGTGATCACGTAAATCTCATCCTCGGCATGCGGCTCCTGGTCGTCCGAGCCGCCGCGCGGAATCGAGTAGGTGCCGACGCTCAGGTCCGGCACCCGCAGCTGCTCGGCCCAGTGACAGCCGGCGCCGCCGTCGGGGGCGGTGAAGTGCCCGGCGCCGGCCACGAGTTCCATCAGTCCTCCCGCTCAGGCAGCCGGATCATCGGCCACAGCGCCGGGCCGCCCCGCTCGATCCTGATCTCGCGGGTCACCTCGAAGCCGAAGCGCTCGTAGAAGGCAATGTTAGATTCCCTGCTGCTCTCCAGGTAAGCGGGCAGCCCGGCCGCGTCGCACCGGGTCAGCCGCGCGGCCATCAGCTGGCTGGCCACGCCGGTGCCCTGGTCCGGCGGGTCGGTCCCGATGCCGCTCAGATACCAGTGCGGCTGCTGCGGGTGGACCCTGGCCATCTGCGCCGAGACCACCGACGCCCGGCCGATCCGCGAGCTCAGGGCGCGGGCGAGGCCCGGCAGCGCGGTCAGCTGCTGCCAGTTCGACGGCAGCCAGTGCGACGGCGGTGCCCAGATCGCGCAGCCCAGGACCCGGCCGTCCGCGACCACCTCGGTGGCCGCATGCCGCAGGTAGTAGCGGCGCAGCACGGCCGCGTACAGCAGCGGCAGCCGCCGCTCGCGCAGCTGGCCGTCGGGGATGATCCAGCTCATCACCGGATCGTCCTGGAAGGCCCGGCCCAGCACGGCGGCCATGGACGGCACGTCGGCGCTGTCAGCGAGCCGCACGATCCGGTTCATGATCCGCCACGGTACGAGACGCCGCGCCCGCCCGCCAGGGCCCGGGCCGGCCCGCTGCGGCCATCCGAGGCGCGGCCGCGAGCGGACCCGCTCAGCCCTCGAATGCCTCGGGCGGCGGGCACGCGCACATCAGGTTCCGGTCACCGTAGGCCTGGTCGATCCGGCGGACCGGCGGCCAGTACTTGGACCGGCGGTCGCCGCCCGCCGGGTAGGCGGCCTCCTCCCGGTCGTAACCGTGCTTCCACTCGCCGCTGATCAGCATGCTCGCGGTATGCGGAGCGTTCTTCAGCGGATTGTCCTGCGGGTCGTAGTCGCCGGACGCCACCCGGCCGATCTCGGCCGAGATCGCGATCATCGCGTCGCAGAACCGGTCCAGCTCGGCCAGGTCCTCACTCTCGGTGGGCTCGACCATCAGCGTCCCCGCCACCGGGAAGGACAGGGTCGGCGCGTGGAAGCCGTAGTCGATCAGCCGCTTGGCCACGTCCTCGGCCGTCACCCCGGTCCGCGCGGTGACCGGCCGCAGGTCCAGGATGCACTCGTGCGCCACCAGGCCGCCGGGGCCGGTGTAGAGCACAGGGAAGTGCCCGGTCAGCCGCCTGGCCACGTAGTTGGCCGACAGGATCGCCATCTGGGTCGCCCGGCGCAGCTCATCGGCGCCCATCATCCGGATGTAGGCCCAGGAGATGGGCAGGATCCCGGCCGACCCGTACGGCGCTCCGGCCACCGGGCCGCCGCGCCGGCTGCGGTCCGCCGCCGCGCCGCGGTCCGCCGCGGACCCGCCGTCCAGCGCCGGGTGGCCGGGCAGGAACGGCGCCAGGTGCGACCGGGCCGCGACCGGGCCCACGCCGGGTCCACCGCCGCCGTGCGGGATGCAGAACGTCTTGTGCAGGTTGAGATGGGACACGTCGCCGCCGAAATGGCCGGGCTTGGCCAGCCCCACCAGCGCGTTGAGGTTGGCGCCGTCCACGTAGACCTGGCCGCCGGCCGCGTGCACCTCGTCGCAGACCTGGCCGACGGTCTCCTCGAACACGCCGTTGGTCGACGGATAGGTCAGCATGATCGCCGCCACCGCGCCCTCGTGCGCGGCCAGCTTGGCCCGCAGGTCGGTCAGGTCGATGACGCCGTCCGAGCCGCACTTCACCACGACCACCCGCAGCCCGGCCAGCACCGCGCTGGCGGCGTTGGTGCCGTGCGCGGACTCCGGGATCAGGCAGACGGTGCGCTCGGGCTGCCGCCGGGACCGGTGATAGCCGCGGATGGCCAGCAGCCCGGCCAGCTCGCCCTGCGATCCGGCGTTCGGCTGGACGCTGACGGCGTCATAGCCGGTGATCTCGATCAGCGCCCGCTCCAGGCCGCTGATCAGCTCCAGGTACCCGGCCGCCTGCTCGGGCGGCGCGAACGGGTGCAGCCCGGCGAACTCCGGCCAGGTGATGGGCTCCATCTCGGCGGCCGCGTTCAGCTTCATGGTGCACGAGCCGAGCGGGATCATCGACCGGTCCAGCGCGATGTCCATGTCAGCCAGCCGCCGCAGGTAGCGCAGCATCGCGGTCTCGCTGCGGTGCGCGCTGAACACCGGGTGGGTGAGGAACTCGCTGGTCCGCAGCAGCCCGGCGGGCAGCGCGTCGCCGGCCTGCGCGGGCAGCGTGACGTCCTGCCGCCCGGACAGGGCCTGCAGCAGGCTCTGGAGCTGCTCGGCCGTCGTGGTCTCGTCGCACGCGATCTGCACCGTGTCCGGGTCGGCCAGGTGCAGGTTGTACCCGGCGGCGCGGGCCCGGGCCACCGCCTCGGCCGCGCGGCCGGGCAGGCTCAGCCGGACGGTGTCGAAGAAGGGGGACGGGCTCGTTTCGAAACGAAGGTCACGGAGCGCCCGGGCCAGCGTCGCCGCCCGGCCGTGCACCCGGCGCGCGATCGCCGCCAGGCCATCGGGGCCGTGATACGCCGCGTACATCGCCGCGATCACGGCCAGCAGCACCTGCGCGGTGCAGATATTGCTGGTCGCCTTCTCCCGGCGGATGTGCTGCTCGCGGGCCTGCAGCGCGAGCCGGTAGGCGGGATGGCCGTCGGCGTCCACGGACACGCCGACCAGGCGGCCGGGCAGCTGGCGCTTGAGCGAGTCGGTCACGCAGATGTAGCCGGCGTGCGGGCCGCCGAAGCCCATCGGCACGCCCAAGCGCTGCGTGCTGCCCACCGCGATGTCGGCGCCGAGCTCGCCGGGCGGCTTCAGCAGGGTAAGGGCCAGCACGTCGGCGGCCACCACGGCGCGGGCGCCGCGGGCGTGCGCGGCCTCGATGGCCGGGGCCAGGTCGCGGATCGCGCCGCTGGCCCCCGGGTATTGCAGCAGCACGCCGAACAGCTCGCCGTCGGGCTGCGCGGCAATCAGCTCGGGCGTGACCTCGCCGGTGACGAGCGTGATGCCGAGCGGCTCGGCCCGGGTGCCGAGCACCGCCAGCGTCTGCGGCAGGCAGTCGGCGTCGGCCAGGAAGATCGAGCTGGCCGCTTTCCCCCCGCCCCCCCCGCCCTGCCCGCCCCGCCCGGGCCCGAACGCCCGCCGGGCCAGGGTCATCGCCTCGACCGCGGCCGTCGCCTCGTCCAGCATGGACGCGCCGGCCACCGGCAGCGCGGTCAGGTCCTCGATCATGGTCTGGAAGTTGAGCAGCGCCTCCAGCCGGCCCTGCGAGATCTCCGGCTGGTAGGGCGTGTAGGCGGTGTACCAGGCAGGATTCTCCAGCACGTTGCGGCGGATCACGGCCGGGGTGATGGTGCCGTAGTAGCCCAGGCCGATCATCGAGGTGAGCAGCTCGTTCCGGCCCGCGAGACGGCGCAGCTCGGCGAGCGCATCAGCCTCGCTCAGCGGCCCGGGCAGGCTGAGGGCGCGGTCGGCAGCCAGCCCGGCGGGCACGGCAGCCGCGGTGAGCTCGTCGAGCGAGCCGTAGCCGACGGCGGCCAGCATCCGATCCTGCTCGGCTGCTGACGGCCCGATGTGCCTGCGTCCGAATTCCATGGGAGCCTCCCCGGCGGCAGAGTGCCGTCGCGCTGGCGGACTTCCCGGCCCGCTGCGCGTTCACCTGACTCCCCCTCTGTCGCCGCGGCCAGGCGGCTCCAGAGATGCCTATCCCGTCCGGTCCGTGAGCCTGAGAGGTTCCGGGGTGGTTGCCCCTTCGGCGCCTCGGACTGGCTGCCCGAGAACTCTCCCGGACGGTGTCATCAGCGGTTCCGAGCCTACCCGAGCGACACCGTAGCGCGGCAGCAGCGACCCGGCCCGGCGCTGCGGCCCGGCGCTGCGGCCCGGCGCTGCGGCCCGGAGCGGCGGCCCGGAGCGGCGGCAGCGACGTGGATGGCTAGCTGCTGCTGATACAGCCGCAGCAGGCGCGCTCTCACGCTGCTGCGCGCGGCTAGATGTCGTCCCAGCGGAACACCCGGACCGATGCCAGCGTCAGCACGGCCGCGATGCCCAGCAGGATGGCGATAGCGGGCAGCGCCGAGGCGGGCCCCTCGCCGCGCGCCATCACGTTCTGCATGCCGGTGACCAGGTAGCGCAGCGGCATGGCATAGGACACCTCGCGGATCCAGGCCGGCGCGAAGTCCAGCGGGATGAACGCGCCGCCGAGGAAGGCCATCGGCAGGATGATCAGGTTAGCGATGGAGGTCGCAGCCTGCTGCGTCCTGGCGAACGAGCCCACCAGCAGGCCGATCGACATGAAGCTCAGGGTCCCGCAGATGACCACCGGGATCGCCATCCACCAGGACGCGGTGAGCTTGAGCCCGAAATACGGCAGCGTGGCGATGCCCAGGAACACGGCCATCTGAATCAGCGCGACCACGATGGCGACGCCGACCCTGGCCAGGACCACCGACCCGGCCCCGACCGGGGCCAGCCGGAGCCGCCGCAGCAGCTTGCTGCGGCGCCATTCGACCAGCGTGATCGCAGCGCCGAAGGCAGCGCCGGAAGCGATGGCCCAGCCGAGCAGGCCGGGCGCCAGGTACTGGATCGGCTTCAGGGACTTGTCCTCGACCTGCCGGCTCTGCAGCTGGAAGCTGGCTCCGGCCGGGCCCGTGGCCTGGTTGGCCTGCTGCACGATCGAGGAGAACACGGCCTGCACCACGCCTGCGGTCGTCTGGTCGGCGATCGAGTAGTGCACGAGCAGCCTGCGGCCCTGCTGCTGCACCGCGGCGTCGTAGCTGCCCTTCCGCACGTCGGCGAGGGCCGCCGCCAGGCCGTTGCCGCGGGTGACCGTCATGATCCTGGCGAGCTGGCCGCCGCTGGCCGCGGTCGCCTGGTCCAGCAGGCTGACCTGGCCCACCTCGATCACGGTGATCTTGGGCGTGGTCGAGTCCTTGTAGATCGAGCCGAACAGCACCAGGAACAGCGCCGGGATCAGGATCGAGAACACCAGCGCCGCGCGGTCCCGGACGAAGCCGCGGAACATGGCGCGGGTCAGGCTGCGGAAGGCGGCCGTTCCCGCCGGGCCCCGCCCGGCGCTGCCCGGGCCGGCGCTGCCCGCGCCTGCGCTGCCCGTTTCTGCGCTGCCCGGCTGTGCGCTGCCCGGCTGTGCGCTGCCCGGCCGGGGGCGGCCCGCCGTCATGCCCGGTACTCCCGTCCGGTCAGCAGCAGGAACACGTCCTCCAGCGTCGCGCCCTGCACCCGCAGGCCCGCCAGCGCGCCGCGCTGTGCCAGCCCGGCCAGCACCGGGCCCGGATCGCGGGTGGCGATGGTCAGCGACACGCCGTCGTCGGTCACGCTGTCGGCCGCCGCGCTGGCGCCAGCCAGGGCGCGGGCGCTCGCCTCCGCGAGCAGCCCGGACTCGATGCTGATCCGCACCGGCTGGTCGACCCGGCGGACCAGGGCGGCTGGCGGGCCCGCCTCCAGCACCCGGCCGTGATCCATGATCGCCACGCGATCGCAGAGCGTCTCGGCCTCGTCCATATGGTGGGTGGTCAGCACGATGGTGCGGCCGCCAGACTTGATCTGCCGGAGCAGATCCCAGAGGTTGCGCCGCGCCTGCGGGTCCAGTGCGCCCGTCGGCTCGTCCAGGAACAGCAGCTCAGGATCGTGCACCAGGGCGCAGGCAATAGACAGCCGCTGCGCCTGGCCGCCGGACAGCTTCTCCGTGCGCACCCCGGCCTGCTCGGTCAGGCCGACCACGCCGAGCATCGCATCCGCACGGGCGGCGCCCACGCCATAGAGCGAGGCAAATGTTCGGATCTGCTCCCGTGCGGTCAGCCGCTCGAAGAACGAGGATGCCTGCAGCTGCACGCCAATCCGCGGCAGCAGCGCCGGATTGCGCGGCCAGGCGGGCCTGCCCAGCACGGTGACCTGGCCGCTATCAGGCTGCCGCAGCCCCTCGATGATCTCCAGCGTCGTGGTCTTGCCCGCGCCGTTCGGCCCCAGGATGCCGAAGAACTCGCCCTGGCTGACCTCGAAGCTCACGCCGTCCACTGCCGCCAGGCTGCCGTAGCACTTGCGAAGGTTTTGCACGGATATTGTCGTCGGCACGCCAGTACCGTAACACGACATAACGCGAGGTCGCGGGCCGGGGAAAGGCCCGCGACGCGCAGTTCCCCGGCGTGCTGTCCGGGTCACCCGGCAGCTGCCGTGCCGGCGGGCCTTGCCGCCGCGCTAGCCGGTCTTGCGGGCCCGGCGCTTCGCCAGCTCGTCAGCGGCCGAGGGCGGGCCGGCGGAGCCATCAGCGTCCTGGCCACCGTCAGCGTGCTCGGCGGGCAGCTCCGCCAGCGTGCCCTCCACTTCCTGCCAGACCCGGCCGATGGCGATGCCGAAGACGCCCTGGCCGCCCTGGAGCAGGTCGACGACCTCGTCGGGCGACGTGCACTCGTACACGCTGACGCCGTCACTCATCAGCGTGACCTGGGCCAGGTCCGTGGTGCCCTGCTGGCGCAGGTGGGAGACAGCCGTCCGGATCTGCTGCAGCGAGATGCCGGTATCCAGCAGTCGCTTCACCACCTTGAGCACCAGGATGTCCCTGAAGCTGTACAGCCGCTGCGATCCCGAGCCCTGCGCGGCGCGGACCGTGGGCTCGACCAGGCCCGTCCGCGCCCAGTAATCGAGCTGACGGTAAGTGATCCCGGCGGCCATGCACGCGGTGGGCCCGCGATAGCCAATGTCTTCGGGGCGCATCGCCACTTCCTCACCGAAGAGCAGGCCCTGCTCGCCGGCATGGCGGACGGCAGCACCATGATCCGCTGGCGCCTTGCCGTCGCCCTTCGTAACCGCCACGCCTACCTCCGGGCCAGGGAGCAGAGTCCCTGGTAGCTGTCCTCGCACGGTAGGCCGATGGCGGTGAGCTCGTCAACGATCTCCGTCGGCGCGTCGCGGGCATAGTCACCAGTCGTGACAAACCTGCTGACCGCTGACCGTCAGGTCGAGCGGCCGAAGTCCTCGGGAGTGATCGTGTCGAGGAACTCGCGGAACTTCTCGACCTCGTCTTCTTGCTCATCGGGAATGGCGACGCCGGCCTCGTCCAGGATCTCGTCGGCCGCGAAGATGGTGGCCCCGGTCCGCAGCGCAAGTGCGATCGAGTCCGACGGGCGCGCGCTGACCTCCTTGCCATTCGAGAAGATCAGGTCAGCGAAGAAGATGCCATCGCGCAGTGCGGTGATGTTCACGGTGGTCAGCTGAACGTCCAGGGCCTGCAGCACGTCCCGCATCAGGTCATGGGTCAGCGGGCGCTGCGGGACCATGCCCTGCTGCGCGAAGGCGATCGCCGTCGCCTCCATCGGGCCGATCCAGATCGGCAGGTACCGCTCACCCTGCGTTTCCTTGAGCAGGACGATGGGCTGGTTCGTAGGCATCTCCACCCGGACGCCGACGACCTCCATCTGCCTCACGGTGGCTCCGTCCTCGCGTGCGCGTACTGCGCTGCCTCAGCTCCTGGCCCTGCCTACAGGCATTCCCTTTGTGCTGGCAAGCATTCCCTTTGTCAACGTACACCCGCTATCCGGGCGCGCTCTCCCGAGCCTGGCTGCGGCGCGTCCGGCAATCCGGTCATGCGGTTGCGCCCTCGGCGCCGCGGCCGTTCCGGCCGTCCCGTTCCGCGCCATCCGGCGCGGCAGCGCCCCGGCCGATTTCACCGGCCGGCAGCCCGGCTCCGGCGAAACCCGCTTCGGCCAGGGCAGACTCGATCAGGGCCTGGTGCAGCTGCAGGGCCAGCCCGGCGATCTCGCGCGCCGTCTGGCCGGCCAGTTCCCTCGCGCCCGCGCTGCGCTGCCGCAGGATCGGCGCCACGACCTGCTCGATCAGGCTGGTCTCGCGCTCGGCGGCCGCCCGGACGGCCCGCAGGTGCCGGGCCTCGACGCCGTAGGCCGTCAGGGCGGCCACGGTGCGCGCCACATCGACCGCGTCAGGGCTGTAGGTACGGCCGGACCGGCGCAGCAGGCCGAAGCTCTCCAGCTCGGTGAGCTGCGGATCAGTGATGCCGGCCGCCTCGACGAGCTCGCGCCTGGTCAGCGGTCCGTCTGGCTGGCCGCCCGGGGCACGCTGGGCGGATGAAGCGGAATGGGCGGATGAAGCGGATGAAGCGGAATGACCGGATGCGGCTGACCGGCCGGACGCGGCAGAGTGGCCCGGCCCGGCGGAATGGCCCGGCCCGGCGGAATGGGCCGTTCCTGGCGCCTGGCCCGCCGGGGCGGGCTGGGCGGAGCCGCCGGCAGCTGCGCCGGCCCGGATCAGCCGTTCCTTGATCACCCGCAGCGGCAGGTACTGGTCTCGCTGGGCAGTCAGGATGTAGCGCAGCCGCTCCACGTCGGCCGACCCGAACCTGCGGTAGCCGGACGGCGAGCGAGCCGGCTCGATCAGGCCTTCTGTCTCCAGGAACCTGATCTTGGAGACAGAAATATCCGGGAACTCCTCGCGAAGCTGCGCGAGCACCTCGCTGATAGCGAGGTGGGGGCGGATGGGCTGAGCGTTCATCCGCCGACCTGTGCGCCCCCGCCGAACTCCGCCTGTGAGCGGGGACCGAGCAGGAAGACGAGCCGGAACTTGCCGACCTGCACCTCGTCACCGCCGCTCAGGTCAGTCTGCTCAATCCGCTCGCGGTTGACGTAGGTGCCATTCAGGCTGCCCACGTCGCGCACCGTGAACCGGCCGCCCTGCCGGTAGAACTCCGCATGCCGCCTGGACACCGTCACGTCGTCCAGGAAGATGTCGCTGTCCGGGTGCCGGCCGACCAGGGTCAGGTCGCTGTCCAGCAGGAACCTGCTGCCCGCATTGGGCCCGCGCCGCACGACGAGCAGCGCCGTGCCCGGCGGCAGGGCATCCAGGGTGGCGGAATCCGCCAGCGCTTCCTCACCGGGCTCCGCCTCAGCAAGGTCGCCGCCGAGTGAGATCGTCGAGGTGGTCTCGGCATGAGTCTCGCCCTGCCCGCGGATCAGCGGCATTCCGCATTGCGAGCAGAAGCGCGCCCCTTCCGGGTTAGCTTCACCGCACTGGGTGCAGTAGACGCTCGGCATCTCGCTGCCCAGCCTCCCATCCATGGGACCGGCGACCGGAGCGGACGCCATTTCCGTGCGCCGCCCGAATTCCGATGGTGTCCTCAACGCTACCCGCGACGAGCTCCGGCGGTCCATGCGCCACGCTCGCCGGGCGCCCCGCCAGCCGCGCCCGCCGGACGCGCCGCGCGGTCCCGGTTCCGCGCGCGCGGATGCGTCTGGCCGCCCGGCGCCCACCTGGGCAACCTCGCGGCGCCTTCGCCACATCTCGCCGCACCTCCGACGCACCACCGTCAGGTCAATATCTCGGCGATTCTCTCACGCGCGGCGGCTTCCGCGCCGGCACTCAGCAGCCCTGGTCACGGTTCTCGGGCGGCCGGCCGCCCGAGAACCCGGTGCCGCTGGACCGCCCGCGGCGCGGGACGCCGCACGGGACCGCGGCACGGACGGCCGCACGGGCCGCCGCGACGCGCGGCGGCGGTCCTCAGCGGCCGGCCCGCTCGACGACCGAGGCCCACTCCTCCAGCAGGGACTGCGCGGCGTCAGCGTCAGTGCCCTCCGCCCACAGGTGCGTGACCGCATCGGAGGGGTCGGGCAGCGCCAGGATCCAGCCCCGGTCCGGCTCCACCACGCGCACGCCGTCGGTGGTGTCCACGGTCCGGTCACCGGCCGCTTCCACGACCGTGCGCATCACGATGCCCTTGGCCGCCCACGGCGTCGGGATGGAGCGCTTCAGCAGGTAGGCGTTCGGCAGCCGGGCGTGAATCTGGCTGAGCGTCAGCCGGGTCCTGGCCACGAGACCGAGCAGCCGCGCGAAGGCGGCAATGCCATCGATGGACCGGGAGAACTCCGGCACCACGAAGCCGCCGCGCCCGTCCGCGGCGAAGATCACGTCTTGCGCCGCGGTCGCCGCGTACAGGCCATGCGGGGAGGTGGGCGTCCAGTCGATCTGCACCCCGTGGAAGCTGCTGACCTGCTCAGCGACCCTGGTGGTGATCACTGGCAGGGCCACCCGGCCGCTGCGCCGCTCGGCCGCGACCAGGTCGAGCACGATCAGCAGCGCCCGCTCGTCACTGACCAGCGCGCCCCGGTCGTCGACCAGCGTGATCCGCTCGCCGACCGGGTCGAACCTGACGCCGAACGCGGCCCGCGAGGAGGAGACAAGCTCGGACAGCCGGTGCAGCCCGGCCCGGACCTGGGCCAGCGACTGCGTGGGGGATGCCTCGTCCAGGCGGTTGTTGACGGTCAGCACGTCCACCCCGATGCGGCCGAGCAGGTTGGGCAGGACCAGCGAGACCGTGCCGCCCGCGCAGTCGATCACCACGCGCAGGCTCGCCTCCCGGACGCCGGTCATGTCAACGCAGCTCAGCAGTTCGTGCGTGTAGGCCTCGACGATGCGCGACGGATAGGTCAGCTCGGCGATCTCGCCGGGAAAAGCGCGCCGGTACTCCTGCCGGGAGAACACGCGTTCCAGCCTGCGCTGGGCGGCCTCGGACAGGTCCGCGCCATTCTCGCCCAGGAAGATGATGTCGATGGATTGCGGGTCACCGGGGGTAGTGCGCATCGCGATGCCGCCGCTGCAGTCGCCGCGCGCGGTCTCGAACCTGGCCACCGGCAGCGGCTGGGCCTCCAGGTCGGAGACGTTAATCGCGCTGGCATTCAGCGCGCCGTGCACGGCGCGCTTGAGCGCGCGCGCGGCCCGCGATACGTCACGCGAGGTCGTCACGACGGCGCCCTTCTTCAGCGTCGTCGCGTAAGCGCTGGCCAGCCGGACGCACAGCTCGGGCGTGATCTCCACATTGACCACGCCGGAGACGCCGCGCGGGCCGAACAGCGTGCGCTGCCCGCGGGACTCCCAGATCACGCTGGTGTTGACCATCGCGCCGGCCTCGATGGTCTTGAACGGGTAGACCTTGACGCCGGCGGACAGGTAGGCGTCCGGCTCGATCACGCACTCATCCCCGACGACGGCACCTTCCTCGATCCGCGCCGACCCCATCACGTCGGTGTTCTTGCCGACCACGCAGCCGCGCAGGGTGACCCCGCGGCCGACGTACACGTTGTTGTGCACTACCGCGCGGTGCAGGAAGGCGCCTTCCTTCACGATCACGTTGCTGCCGACGACGGTGAACTCGCGCAGCTGAGCGCCCGCCTCGATCTTGGCGTAATCGCCGATGCAGAGCGGGCCGGTCAGCACGGCCTCCGGGTCGACTTCGGCGCCCTCGGCTATCCAGACGCCGGGCGATACCTCGAACCCGTCGATCTCGACCTGCACCCGGGCAGCCAGCACGTCGGCCTGCGCCTTCAGGTAGCTCTCAAGGGTCCCGACATCCTCCCAGTAGCCGTCCGCGATCCAGCCGTACAGCGGCGCGCCCCGCTCGAGCAGCCGCGGGAACACCTGGCCGGACCAGTCGACGGCCTCGCCGGCCGGGACCTCCGCCAGCACCTCGGGCTCCATCACGTAGATGCCGGTGTTGACCGTGTCCGAGAACACCTGGCCCCAGGTCGGCTTCTCCAGGAAGCGCTGGATCCGGCCGTCATCGTCGGAGATGATGATCCCGAATTCCAGCGGATCCGGCACCCGGGTCAGACCGACCGTCACCAGGGCGCCATTGTCCTTATGGAACCTGACCAGCTCGGACAGGTCGATATCGGTGAGCGCGTCGCCCGAGATCACCAGGAACGGCTCGTCCCGCAGCGCGTCCTCGGCGTTCTTCACGCTGCCGGCGGTGCCGAGCGGGACTTCCTCGGTGGCGTACTGCAGGCTCATGTCGAAGTCTTCGCCATCGCCGAAGTAATTCCGCACCATGGAGGCCAGGAACTGGACGGTGACGACGGTCTCGCTGAACCCGTGCCGGCGGAGCAGCCGCAGCACATGCTCCATGATCGGCCGGTTGACCACGGGCAGCATGGGCTTGGGCTGGCTGGCGGTCATCGGGCGCAGCCTGGTGCCCTCGCCTCCCGCCATGACAACGGCCTTCACGGGTGCCAGCGCTCCTTCCTGGCCAGGGCAGGCCCGGCCGGTCAGCTCAGTGGCGTGCGGGACGTGCGCCCGTCGTCCGCCGTATCGGCCGCCGGGCCGGCCAGCCCGGCGGTCAGCAATCGCCTGGCCTGCTCGATGTAGAGCACGGCAGCGCACCAGTACAGTGCACTTCCCCAGATCACGAAGGCCCAACCGGCTACCCGGGCGAGCTCGGCATAGCTGGAGTTGTGCGCGCCCAGCAGAAGTAGCGGAAATGCGTACAGGAGGCAGAGCGTAGCCGTCTTGCCCGCAAAACTCACCTGCAGCGGCCCCCAGCCGTGGCGGCGCAGCACCAGCAGCGTGCCAGCCAGCAGCAGCTCCCGTGCGGCCAGCAGGGCCACCAGCCACCACGGGATGATGGCGCGGACGGCCAGGCCGATGACGGTGGCCACGATGTAGAGCCGGTCAGCGGCGGGGTCGAGCATCTGCCCGAGCCTGCTCTGCTGGTTCATCGCCCTGGCGATCTTGCCGTCCAGCCAGTCGGATAGCCCGGAGGCCGCCAGCAGGCCCAGCGCCCACCAGTCGCCCGCCTGCGTTCGCACGCCGAGCACCAGCCACAGGAATACCGGCACGCCCAGCAGGCGCGCCACGCTGATGGCGTTGGGAATGGTCAGGATCCGGTCGCCCGGGTCAGGTCCGGCCCGGTCCTGGCCGGCGGATCCGGGCTGGGCTCCGGCCGCCCGGCCTCGCTGCATGGTCACGGCCCTTCACGTCATGTACACTTCCCGGGCCGACCCTACCTCGCTAGCCCGCCGGGCTCGGCCGGCAGCACGTGCAGCTCCACGTCGCGGGCCCGCGCCGCGAGCTCGCGCAGCAGCGGATAGCGGCCGGCCCGGCTGTCCTCGCGCCGGGCCAGCACCATCTCGGTGACCCGGTGCGCGGCAGCGTGCGCGAGCAGGGCCGCCGCGACCGACGGACCCTGCAGGCTGTCGAACTCCCCGCCCAGCTGCGCCGTCAGCGCGGCGTAGCCCGCCAGCAGCAGCCGCAGCTGCGCTCCGGCCGGCCCGGCGGACACCACGGCGACCCGGAACTCCCCGTCCACCTGGGCGGCGAGCGCCGCTGAGCGCCTGATCAGCGACTCCATGCCCGGCTGGGGAGCAGCGCAGGCGAGGATGACCGGCCACGCCTCAGCGCCGCCGGCCCGGACATCGCCGGCCTGGTACGCCGCGAGCCTGCGCTCGCCGTGCTCGGCCACGATCCGGAACGCCCGCTCGCGCTGAGCGCTGACCGCCGCCGGGGCATAGTCACCCTGCAGGGCCGCCTCGGTGCGGTCCGGCGGGACGATCTCGCCGCGGCGCACCCGGTCAATGAGCACCGAGGGCGCCACGTCGACGAGCTCGATCTCGCTGGCGACGGCCAGCAGCTCGGCCTCGTCCAGCTCGGCCTCGGCCCGCCCTGCCGGGCCGGCTCGCGGTCCCAGGCTGCCCAGCTGCGCGGTCGCCACCACGGTGATGCCGGCCGCCGAGAGCCGCCGGGCCGCGACGAGCCGGCTCTCCCCCGAGACGGTGGGACCGGCGAGGTCATCGATGCAGACCACCTCAGGCCGCCTGGCCAGCACGGCCCCGGTGTCCAGGATGCTGCCGTCGCCGATCAGCTTGAGGTCCTCGAGCTCAGCGGTCACGCCCTCCCGGCCGTGCGCATCGGCGGCACCGACCACCACGTCAGTGCCGCGTGCCTTCCGGCGCGCGGCCTCCTCGAGCATGGCCGTGGTGGTGCCGCACCCTGGTGCGTAGCCGAGGTAGACCCTGATCGCGCCCGCCTGCGGCCGGTCCGCCGCATCGTCGCGGCGGCCGGCGGCCGCCGCGGCCGCCGCGCCGTCTGGCGCCGGCGGGGCGAGAACGTGCAGGTGCACGTCCGGGAGCAGGCTGGCCAGCCGCCTGACGAACGTGGGGTGCCAGCGCTCCAGCAGGCCAGCGGCCGGAGCGGCCAGCACCAGGTGCCGGGCCTCGATCTCCCGTGCCACCTGCGCGATCGTGGTACAGGCGTCCCGGCCGGCCCGCGTCAGCACGGTGACGTCCGCCGCCGCGGCTGCGGGCCACCGCCGGCCGGCGTCATCCGGCGGCGGCTTGTCGTCCGGCGAGCCGAGCAGCAGCACGGAGCACCGCGCGCTCGCCTGCCGGGCCAGCCGGACCCCGCGCCGGACGAGCTCATCGGCCGATTCCGGGTCGGCGATGGCGACCAGCACGTCCTGGGGCTCTCTCGGCCGGCTGCTGGCCGGTCCGGTCAGCGACTCGCCGACCAGCCGCAGGCCAAGCTCCCGCAGCGCCGCGAGGGAGGCAGTCCTGAACACGGTCTGCAGTGCGCGGCCGGCCTGCTCGGGCGGATAGATGTTGCCGTGACTTAGCCGCTTGCGGAGCGCCTCGGGCGAGCTGTCGACGAACTGGATCTCATCGAGATCCGCCAGGTCGGCGTCCGAGATCGTGGCCGCGGCCGGCTCGCCGGTGATCGCCTCGACGGCCGCGCCGATGCGCTGCACGTCGGCGACGTCGGCCGTGCTGATGACGCTGACCCCGGCGTCGCGCAGCCGCGCGATCGCCACCGCGTGCCGCCCGAGGTCATCGACCAGCGCGACGGCGGGCTTGCGGGCCAGCACGGCATCGACATCCATCTGGGCCGCCGCGCCGCCATCCTGATGGCCAGCCGCGCCGTCTTCGCCGCTGTCAGCGCGCCCGGCCGGGCCGCCGGCGCCGCCGCCGGGCCCGCCGTCGGCGAGCCGCGGGGGTATCACCTCCAGGCCGCCGATCTCCTCGGCCGTGCGCGGACGGCCCCGGGTGTCCGCGAAGCCGACCACCACGTCCTCGCCCTGGGCGCGCAGTGCGCGGCCCTCCCGCAGCATCCGGAACGTCTTGCCGGAGCCCGGCGCAGCGCCGAGGCAGACATCCAGGCTGCCCCGCCGGGCCGGCCCGGTGCTCTCGGCGATGGTGGCGCCGATGCCCTGCTCCTCCCTGATGATCTGACCGCGGGCCGCGTCGAATGCGTACAGCTCGGCGTACCGGCCCCAGTTGACCGCCACGTCGAGCTGCCTGGCCGCGTCCTCCTCGCCGAAGCTGCGGCGCAGGATGTCAGTGAAGAACCCGGCCGGCAGCGAGCCGTCCAGGCTGCCGCGCAGCGCCCGGTAGATCGTCCGGGCCAGCGGGGCGTGGTCCAGCGCCGCCCTGGCGAAGATCTCCTTGCTCTCCTGGATGCTGGCGCCGGCGAATACCCGCCCGGCGGCCGTCAGCTCCAGCCGGTCGTCGCGCAGCACCGCGAAGCCGAGCAGGATCAGGGCGTCCACCAGCGGGAGCAGGTCATCGACCTCCAGGCCCAGGCCGTCGGCCAGGTCAGCCAGGTCGGCGGCGCCGCCGTGGCGGGCCAGCATCACCTCGGCCAGGCCGGACAGCCCGTCCACGGTCGCCGGCGGCAGCGGCGTGTCGCTGATCGTGCCGGGGGTGCCGCTGCCCCGCTCCAGCTGCGTGGCGGTGACCTCGACGAACCGCTGCGTCATCAGCCGGTAGATGTCGTCCACCAGCGTCTCGAAATCGGGCGTCCGGCGGCGGCGCGGCCGGGGCAGCGGGTTGATCATGTCAGAGCGGATCCGGCCGGGGTTGGTGCCGAGGACGAGGATCCGGTCGGCCAGCAGCACCGCCTCCTCGATGTTGTGCGTGACCATCACGATGGTCTTGGTCGGGAACTTCTGGCCCTCCCAGAGCTCGAGCAGCTCGCCGCGCAGGTTCTCCGATGTCAGCACGTCCAGCGCGCTGAACGGCTCGTCCATCAGCAGCGCGGCCGGCTCGACGACGAGCGCGCGGGCGAACCCGACCCGCTGCCGCATGCCGCCGGACAGCTCCTTCGGGTAGGCGGACTCGTAGCCGTCCAGGCCGACGATGTCGATGGCCCGCAGCGCCCGCTCGGACCGCTGCTCCGGCGGGACGCCGCGCGCTTCCAGCCCGAGCTCCACGTTCTGCTGCACGGTCAGCCACGGCAGCAGGGCGAAGGTCTGGAAGACCATCGTGGTCTCCCGGTTCGCGCCGATCAGTGGCTGACCGCGGAACAGCACCTCGCCGTCCGAGGGCGCGATCAGGCCGGCGATGCACCGCAGCAGGGTGGACTTGCCGCTGCCGCTGCGGCCGAGCAGCGCGACGAACTCGCCCTCGGCCACGTCCAGCGTGATGTCCTCCAGCACCGGGATGGGCCGTCCGGCGGGGCCGGTGAACGACTTGCTCAGCGAGCGGACGCTGATCAGTGGCTCGGTCATGCCAGCGCGAACCTCGTCTCGGCCAGCCGGTACAGGCGGCGCCAGAGCAGCGCGTTCAGCCCTGTCACGTACACGCACATCACGAGCAGCCCGGCGAACAGCTCCTGATGCCGGTACGGGCCGGAGTTCACCGCTATATAGCTGCCCAGCCCCCTGGCAATGAGGGTGTGACCGTTATACCGGACGATCTCGGCCACGATCGAGGCGTTCCACGCACCGCCTGCCGCCGTGATCGCACCGGTGACATAGGCCGGGAAGATGGCCGGGAGGATCAGCCGCCGCCAGCGATCCCAACCGCGCACGGACAGGTTGGTCATGGCTTCCCTGAGGTCGGACGGGACCGCGCTGGCGCCGGCGATGACGTTGAACAGGACATACCACTGCGTGCCCAGCAGCATCAGCACGATGCTGCCGAGGTTCAGGCTGATGCCCAGGTCGAGGAAGATCACGATGGCGAACGGGAAGATGAAGTTCGCCGGGAAGCTGGCCAGCACCTGCACGACCGGCTGCATGACCTGCGCCACCCGCGGGCTGAACCCGATCCACACTCCCACCGGCACCCAGGCCAGCGAGGACACGGCGACCACGACCACGACCCTGGTGAAGGTGAAGAAGCCCAGCGCGAACGCGTGCCCGAAGATCGCCAGGCCCTGCTGGCCGCTGGCGATGTAGGCGAGCATGAGGTACAGGCAGTAGCCGATCACGACCGCCACCACGGCCAGGAAGGCGGCGTCGCCGGTCCGGCGCCGCCGGGCCGCGTGCTGGGCCAGCCGCTGGTCATCCACGCCGGTCGCCAGGCCCATCAGCCGGTTCAGCGGCTGGGCCGCGGCTCGCCTGCCCCGGCCGAGCGCGGACGGCCAGCTGGACCGGCGCAATCCGGCCAGGACCAGCGACTTGGGCTTGGCGCCCGACTCGGACTGCTCGACGCGGAAGCGCTCTACCGCGGCCACCAGCGGCCGCCAGAAGAAGAAGTTGACCACCAGGATCATGGTGATCATGGTGATGATGCCCAGCACGACGTGACCGAGCTCGCCCTGCTCGACGGCCACGCCCACGTACGACCCGATACCGGGCAGCGTGTAGCTGCGGGTGAACCGCCCCACCCCGACCGTGATCAGCTCCGATGCGGTGAGGAAGAACCAGGAGCCGCCGAAGCTCATCATCCCGTTCCAGACCAGCCCGATCGCTCCGCCCGGCACGTCGAGCGCCCAGAAGCGCTTCCACCTCGACAGCCCCATCAGCCTGCTGGCCTCGTCGAACTCAGCGGGCTGGCTGATCAGCGAGTAATAGAACGAGAACGTGATGTTCCAGGCCTGCGAGGTGAACACGGCGAAGATCGATGCCGCCTCCAGGCCGAGCTCCGAGCCGGGGAATAGCCACAGGAAGAAGGTGACGGTAATGGCGAGGAAGCCGAGGACGGGCACCGACTGGAGGATGTCGAGGGCCGGGATCATGATCAGCCGGGCGCGCCGGCTGCGCGCGGCGGCGTAGGCGTAGGCCAGGCTGAACGTGTACGAGAAGAACAGCGCGACGAACATGCGGATCAGGCTCCGCACGGCGTAATACGGCAGGTCCGCGGGCGAGGTGCTGATCGTGGTCGACCTGCTGGGCAGCGGCACGCGGGCACCGGAGCCGACCCGCACGACGATGTAGATCAGGAACAGGACGGCCACGCCCACGAGCACGTCAAGGGGCCGGAACCGCAGCCTGCGCAGCGTCTCCCGGCTCGGGAACGTGGGAGTTACCGCCACGTATCAGCTCCCGTCGGCTCAGCGGCAGGGATGAGCACGACACCAATGATGCAGGCCCATGATGAACAGCTGAGGTCCGGCACCCGGTCCCGGCCGGTGTCAGCGGCCGGGACCGGGCCCGGCTACGCCGCCTCCCAGAGCGTCGCGATGCCCTGCCCGACGCCGATGCACATGCTGGCGGCGGCCCGCCGGCCACCGCGCCGTCTCAGCTCGTGCAGCAGGGTCGTGGTGATCCGTGCGCCCGAGCAGCCCAGCGGGTGCCCGATCGCGATGGCGCCGCCATTGACGTTGACCCGCTCGGGATCGAGCTTGAGCTCATCGAGTACCGCGACCGCTTGCGCCGCGAACGCCTCGTTGACCTCGATCAGGTCCAGGTCGCCGATCTGCCAGCCGTTCCTGGCCAGCACCTTCGTCATGGCCGGCACGGGGCCGATGCCCATGTGATCGGGATGCACCCCGGCCGCCGCGGTGCCGGCGTACCTGGCCAGCGGCTCGGCTCCGGCTGCGGCCGCGGCTGCCTCGGACATCAGCAGCAGGCCGGCCGCGCCGTCATTGAGCGGCGAGGAGTTGCCGCCGGTGACCGTGCCGTCGCGGCGGAATGCCGGCCGCTTCGCCGCCAGCTCGTCGAGGGTGAGATCGGCCCTGATCCCCTCGTCCCCGGTCACCTCGCCATCCGGCGCGCTGACCGGGACGATCTCGGCGCCGAAGTGCCCTGCCGCGGCCGCGCTGGCCGCCCGCTGATGACTGGCCAGGGCGAAGGAGTCCTGCCGTTCGCGGTTCACGCCGTAGCGCTCCGCCACGTTCTCGGCCGTCTGGCCGAGGGTGACCGGCGGGTACATCTGCTGCATCAGCGGGCTCACCAGCCGCCAGCCGAGGCGGGTGTCGGCCACCCCTGACTCCCGGGCGAACGGCTCGGCCGACCGCGGCAGCACGAAGGGCGCCCTGGTCATCGACTCCGTGCCGCCCGCGATGGCGATGTCGGCCTCGCCGGCCGCGATAGCCCTGGCAGCCGCGGCGATGGCCTCCATGCCCGATCCGCACAGCCGGTTCACCGTCGCCCCCGGCACCTCGACCGGCAGGCCAGCCAGCAGGATTCCCATCCGGGCCACGTTCCTGTTGTCCTCCCCCGCCTGGTTGGCGGCGCCCCAGTACACGTCGTCGATGCTGGCCGGATCGAGCCAGCCGTTGCGCTCAGTGAGGGCGCGGAGCACGTGCGCGGTCAGGTGATCAGGCCGCACGCCCGCCAGCGCGCCCTTGATCTTCCCGACTGGCGTCCGGCAGGCGTCCACGGCGAACACTGCGGGCATCGGCCACCTCCGCTGCTGGCATGACTGGGGCGGCTCAGCGCAGCAGGAGCGGCCGGGCTGCCTGTCCCGAGATTACCTAGGCGCGGCGATGAAGGCCGCCAGCGTGCCCAGCGTGGCCAGCGAGTCCAGGTTGAGATCCTCGGCGGCCACGTCGACGCCGAACTGCCGCTGCACCTCGCGCAGCAGCAGCGTGCCGGTCAGCGAGTCGAGCCCGACGCCGTCTCCGAACAGCGGCATCTCGGCGGCGAGGCCCAGCAGCTCATCGTCGCCCGTGATCCGGGCCAGGATCAGGCGGAGCTCGCCGAGGACCGCCCGCCCGCCGCCATCACCGCCGGCTTCCGCGGTCACGCTGGTTCCCCGGTCACGCTGGTTCCCCGGTCACGCTGCTTCCGGGCTCCGCGTCCGCGCTTCCCGGCTCTGCCTCGGCGCTTCCGGGCGGCTCGGGTGCCCGGCCGGCCGCCCAGTCGGGCAGCACGGGCAGCTTGCCGGAGAGCCGCCGGGTGAAGACGGCCTGCGGGGCGCCCCCCGCCCCGGCAGCCTCATCGCTGTCCCTGGCGCCCGCACCGGCGCGGAAGCCGGCTCCGGTCAGCGCGATCCGCAGGGGCACGTTCCGCTCGGTCACCAGGCAGGGCACCCGCAGCTCGGCTGCGCCGGCCCGGGCGGCCCGCTGGCACAGCCAGGCCAGCAGCGCGTCGATGACGCCACGGCCCAGGGCCCGGCAGGACATCATCAGCACGGGCACTGACCAGCTCGCGGATTCGCCAGTGCCGGCTGCTTCCCCGGTCTCCGCTGCTTCCCCGGTCTCCGCTGCTTCCCCGGTCTCCGCTGCTTCCCCGGTCTCCGCTGCTTCCCCGGTCTCCGCGACTGCCGCGCCGACGATCCCGTCGTCGCCGAACCGGTCGGACAGCCGCACCGCGATCACCTGGTGCCGCGGCGATGCCAGCAGCTCGCCGAGCACGGCCTCGCTGACCGGCTCGGCGCCCGAGTTGAACTGGTGCGTGCGGACCGACAGCTCGTGCAGCCGCGGCAGGTCGGCCGGGCCGGCCGGGCCGACCCGCACCCAGGTGCCCGCATGGCGGAGAAACTCGTCGCGGGACCCGGCGAACGCGCGGGCCTCCTCCTGCCGCCGCCGCCGCTGCGCGTACATGGCGCCGCGGCGGCGCGCCTCGTCGGTGACGACCGGCGGGCTGAACTCCGGCCAGCTGGCCGCCTCGGCCGCGTCCTCCGGAGCGAGCACCATGACCTCGGGAATCGCGGCCGCCACCTCGGCCCGCTCGAACAGGTCATCGTCGACGAAGGCCACCGCGTCCGGCGCGATGCCGAGATCGCCGATGATGCGCCGGACCGCGTCGGACTTCCGCCCCCAGCCGCACTCGGCGGCGGCGAAGTCGAGCCGCGTCGTGCGCGCCACGTAGTCCGCCGCCTCCGGCGGGTTCTTGCTGGCCAGGGCGTGGACGATGCCCCGGCCCGCGAGCTCGCCGAGCACCCCGGCCAGCTCGGGGTCGACCCCCGGCCGCTGCTGCCCTGACTCCAGGTAAATGCCGTCGAGCAGCGTGTTGTCGATGTCCCAGATGACGCACTTGATCATGCCAGGGGCTCCCGCGCGGCGGGCGGGCGGCGCTCCATGGTCAGGTGCGTCGCGGTGAAGCCGAACTTGCGGTAGAGCGCGCGCATGCCCAGGTTCTGCGCGTGCACCTTGCCCGTCAGCTGGGCCAGCCCGGCCGCGTCGGCGGCCTGCAGGACCTCCGCCAGCAGCAGCTCGCCGATCAGGCTGCGGTCCGGGACCTCCGCGACGGCCAGCGAGCGGAAGTTGCCGTAGCGGGCCCCGGTCAGCGAGTTGGTCCGGCCGGAGAGCCACGCCCAGCCCAGCACGGCGGCCGGGGCCGAGCGGTCCGCGGCGACCATGGTCACCTCCCCCGGCTTGCCGAGCGCGGCGGCGACCCGCTTGCGGTGCAGCGCGGGATCGGTGATCGCCTCATCGGCGAACGAGACCCTGGCGATCTCGATCTCGAATCCGACGATGGCGTCCAGGTCCGCCGCCTCGGCGTCCCGGATCAGGTAGCGGGCCTCGCCCGCGGCGCCGCTCATCGCCCCTGCAGCGGCATCGGGCGGAAGACCGCAGCGCCGCAGTCCGGGCAGCCCTCGGCCCGCAGCGCCGCGATCCGCGGCCAGCGCGCGCCGGGGCCGACGGCATGCACGGCGCGGCAGGCCGCGCAGCGGTACGGCCGGGTCACGGCGGCCCGGCCGTCCGCGGTGTAGAGCGGGCCCTCGTAGCTGCCGGTGATCGCGGGGTGCGCGCCCGCCGCGGTCCGCAGGTGGTACAGGTGGCTGGTCCCGGCCAGGATGCCGGCGCCCAGGTACTCGTTGAAGCCAGGGGTCAGCGACCTGATCGCCAGCCCCATCGACGCCATGGCCTGCTGCACGGCCACCGTCTCCTGCGGTTTCCTCGCCCCGAACGAGAAGAACACGTGCCGGCCGGGCTCCGGCGCCAGCGCGGACACGGCGCGGGACAGGAACAGCTCCGCGCCCGCCACCGTGTACGGCGGGTCGGTCAGCGCCACGTCGAAGCCCCCGGCCAGCTCGTCGGGCAGCGGCTTGCGCAAGTCATGCTGGACGAGCTCGACCGCGACCCCGGTGCCCGCAGCCTGCTCGCCAGCCCAGGCCAGCACGTCGGGATCGGCATCGATGACGGTGAGCCGGCGGATCGCCGCGGGATCCCCGGACCAGGCGGCGAACGCGGCGATCGCCACCGAGACCAGGTCATCGTCGCCCAGCAGGATGATCCGCTGCCCGGCCAGCGCGTGCGCCGCGTGCAGCCGCAGCACCCGGCGGAGCTTGGTCGCCACCGTGCAGTGGGCCTGGTCCAGCTCCAGCCGGGCGGCCGGGGCGCCGGCGGCGGCCCGCTCGAGCTCATGGGTCAATTCGGTCAGCTCGGGCGGGATGCGCACGCCGAGACCGGCGCACGCCGGGCAGCGCTCGGCCAGGTCCGGCTGGCCCGCCGCGACCGCCCGGCGGCCGTCGGCAGTCAGCCGCAGCGGCCGCAGGTTGTCGATCACCCCGCGCTTGCGCAGCTCGCCGCAGGCCGCCGCGACGATCGGCACCGGGAGCTCGGCCAGCCGGCTGACCTCGCGGACGGCGGCCGGCTCAGCGCGCAGCAGCGCACCCAGGATGTCCCTGATCCCGGACTCGCCCTCGGCCAGCCCGACCGCAGCCGCGACCTCGGCAATGACTGCGTCCATGTCCATCAGCTGCGTTTTCTGTCCTCTGGCCGCCGCTGCACCGCGGCGCGCGATCCGGCCGTGCCATCCCCTCCGGCCAGCAGCCCGTACGGTATCCTCCCACATCATGCCTGGCTGGGAAGCGGCTGAGGACTACGCCGAGCTCCGGCGGCAGGAAGCCGCTGCGCCGAAACTGCTCTACGCGATCGACGCCGAGACCTCGCCCTCCTCCCCCGTGACCGACGTGGCCACCCTCACCGGGCTGGCCACCAGCGCGGTCGCGGCAGGCGGCGGGCATGTCCTGGACGCGACGCAGGTGGTCTTCCCGAACGGCGCGATCACGCTCGTTCTCATCCTGGCCGAGTCGCACCTCAGCATTCACACCTGGCCGGAGGAGAATCTGATCGCGATCGACCTGTTCAGCTGCGGCGCCATTGACGGCAACACCGTGATCAGCGATCTCACCGGCAAGCTCGGGCTGACGGCAGTGTCGATCCGGCTTCTCGCTCGCGGCCTCCCGCCGGGCACGAACGGAAGCCAGGAATGAACCGGCTACGGAGGTCAGCGTGAGCCAGCACGAATTCGACGTGGTCGTCATCGGCATAGGCCCCGGCGGCGAGAATGCCGCCGAGCGGCTGGCCGAGGCGGGCCTCGCGGTAGCAGCCGTGGAGGACAGCCTGGTCGGCGGCGAGTGCCCGTACTGGGGCTGCGTCCCGTCCAAGATGATGATCCGCGCCGCCGGCCTGCTGGCCGAGGGACGCAGGATCCCCGGCATGGCCGGCGATGCCGCCGTGCGGCCGGACTGGGCGCCGGTGGCCAGGCGGATCAGGGACGAGGCCACGGACAACTGGGATGACACCGTGGCCGCGGACCGGTTCACGAAGCTGAGCGGCACGCTCTTTCGCGGTCACGGCAGCATCACCGCGCCCGGCGAGGTCACGGTCGGCCGCGACGTGCTGCGGGCCCGCCGGGGCATCATCGTCAATACCGGGACCTCCCCGTCGATCCCGCCGATCCCGGGCCTGGCCGACACGCCTTACTGGACCAACCACCAGGCCATCGAGGCCGAGCAGGTGCCCGCCTCGCTGATCGTGCTCGGCGGCGGCGCCATCGGGGCCGAGCTGAGCCAGGTCTTCGCGCGCTTCGGCGCTGCCGTCACCGTGGTGGAGGCGGCCGGCCAGCTGCTGCCGATGGAGGAGCCCGAGGCCGGCCAGCTGCTCGCCAGGGTGTTCGAGCGGGACGGGCTGACCGTTCGCGCGGATGCCGCCGCGACCAAGGTCGCGCACGCCGCGGACGCGTTCACCATCACGCTGAAGGGCGGCGAGGAGCTGACCGGCGAGCGGCTGCTGGTGGCGACCGGCCGCCGGGCCAACCTGGGCGCGCTGGGCCTGGCGTCGCTCGGCCTGGACGAGTCAGCCCGTGCGATCAGCGTGGACGGCCGGATGCGGGCGGCTGACGGCGTGTGGGCCATCGGTGACATCGTGGGCAAGGGCGCGTTCACGCACATGTCCATGTACCAGTCGGAGATCGTGATCGCCGACATCCTGGGCAGGCCGCATCATCCGGCCGAGTACCACGCCGTGCCCCGGGTCACCTTCACCGATCCGGAGATCGGCTCCGTCGGCCTGAGTGAGGCCCAGGCCAGGGACCAGGGCCTGGCCGTCCGCACCGCGGTCAGCCAGATCCCGGCCTCGACCCGCGGCTGGATCCACAAGGCGGGCAATGACGGCTTCATCAAGCTCGTCGCCGACGCCGACCGCGGCGTGCTGGTCGGCGCGACCTCGGCCGGGCCGACCGGCGGCGAGGTGCTGAGCATGCTCACGCTGGCCGTGCACGCGGGCGTTCCGGTGCGGCGGCTGGACGAGATGATCTATGCCTACCCGACGTTTCACCGGGCGGTGCAGGAAGCCGTGCGCCAGCTGGACTGAGCGAGCGCGCCGAAGGCGAGCTTGGGCTCCCAGCCCGGGCCGCGGTGGCCCCCGCGCGCGCCAGAGCGCCGCAGCCGCTCCGCCCGGTCGGCGCAGTCGGCCGGCAGCGGAGCCAGCTCCGCGGTGGTCAGGCAGGCGCCGCCGGGATCTCGCGCGGGCGTGAGCCCGGCCCGGTCAGCCGGGCCGGGCCAGGTCGCAGCGCTAGCGGCCGGCCGTCTCGGCCTCGATCATCTTCATGATCGGCGCCGCGGCCATGCCGCCCGCCAGGATGCCGGCGCCGACCGCGCCGAGGGTGAGCACCGTGCTCAGCCACACCATGGTGCTGACCGGCAGGGTGTAGGCGCCGACCAGGCGGGCGATGCAGTCGGCCAGCAGGGCCAGCGGGACGCCCACGTCGATCGCGAGCGGCGGCAGCGAGCTGGCCACGTCGTGGCCGCGGCCGCCGACCGGGCCGGCCGGGCTCCTGTCAGCCGCGGCCGCAGCAGCCGGGCCGCGGTCCGGGGGCTGCGCCGGGAGGGGGCCATCCGGCGAGGGCGCCGGGGCAGGGGCTGGGCTGGCTGTCATCACTGTCTCGCAGGAGGTCATGGGGAGAGGCTAGATTCGACCTAAATTTATGTCAAGCCTAATATTGTGTCGGACATAAATTCTAGCTAAGGTGACATCATGACGGCCGGACTACGCGAGCGGCGCAAGCAGCAGACCCGCCAGGCCATCTCCGATATCGCCACGGAGATGTTCCTGGCCAGCGGCTTCGACGCGGTGACGATCTCTCAGGTGGCCGAGGCGGCCGGGGTGGCCAAGATGACCGTCACGAACTACTTCCCGCGCAAGGAGGACCTGGTCTTCGACCGGGCCGATGCGATCATCCGCGGCCTGGCCGACACCGCGGCGGGCCGGCGGCCGGGCGAGAGCCTGCTGGCCGCGATCCGCCGTGATTACGCGGAGCGGATCGCGAGGGCCGACGTGACGCTCGGGCTGTCCAATCCCGCGTTCGCCGCGATGATCGCCGGCAGCCCGGTCCTGACCAGCCGCGGCCTGGAGATCACGGAGCAGCGCGAGCGGGCGCTCGGCGACGTCATCGCCGCCGAGACCGGCACCGACGGCGTCGAGGAGCGCCTGGTGGCCGCCCAGCTCGCCTCGGTGCACCGGGTGCTGTATGCCGAGGGCAGCAGGCGAAGCCTGGCCGGCCAGCCGCGCGAGCAGATCTGCGCGGCGCTCGCCGAGGCCGCCGGGCGCGCATTTGACCTGCTGGAGCCGTCACTGGGCGGCTACGGCATCCGGCCCGCTGGCGGCGGGGCCAGCGGGAGGCCCTAGCCCCAGACCTCGGCCGCGGTCTCGGCCACCAGGCGCAGCTTGGCTGCCTGCTCCTGCTGGGTCAGCACGTTGCCCTCGACGGTCGAGGAGAAGCCGCACTGCGGGGACAGGCACAGCTGGTCCAGCGGCACGTACCTGGCCGCCTCGTCGATCCGGCGCTTCAGCGAGTCCTTGCTCTCCAGCTCACCGCGCTTGGTGGTCACCAGGCCGAGGACGACCTGCTTGCCCTTCGGCACGAACCGCAGCGGCTCGAAGCCGCCCGATCGCTCATCGTCGTATTCCAGGAAGAAGCCATCCACGTCCAGCTCGCTGAACAGCGCCTCGGCCACGAAGTCATAGCCGCCCGCCGCGGCCCAGGACGACCGGAAGTTCCCGCGGCACATGTGCGTGGTGACGGCCATGCCCGGCGGCCGGCTGCCGATGGCGTCATTGACCTGGCGGATGTACCGCAGGTGCAGGTGCTCGGCATCCTCGCCGCGCTCGGCGATCTCGGCGCGCTGCGCCGGGTCGTTGAGGTAGGCCAGGCTGGTGTCGTCGAGCTGCAGGTAGGTGCAGCCCAGCTTGGCCAGCCGGGCCACCTGGTCGGCGTAGGCGGCGGACAAGTCGCTCCAGAACCGCTCGATGTCCGGGTAGACCGCCGGGTCCAGCGCGGCGGGACCGCCCCGGTAATGCACCATGTTCGGGGACGGGATCGTCAGCTTGGGCACCGCGCTGGTCACGGCCGACCGCAGGAACGCGAAGTCGCGCTCGAAGATGGTGTGCTCGATCCGGAGCGGCCCGGTGACCTGCAGCGCCGCGGGCGTGAACTCGATCGTGCCGGACGGGTTCCGGAACCGCACGGCCAGGTTGCCCGGGGCCTTGGTGATGCCGCCGAGCTGATAGATGAAATCCATGTGCCAGGAGGCGCGGCGGAACTCGCCATCCGTCGCCGACTGCAGGCCGATGCTCTCCTGCAAAGCGACGACAGCGGCAATCTCCGCGTCCTCGATATCCCTGAGCTGGCCCGCGCTCAGCATCCCGGCGGCGAAATCGTGCCGGGCGGAGAGCACGCGCCGCGGCCGGAGCAGGCTGCCGACATGGTCGGCCCGGAAGGGCGGAGTGCTACGCATAGCGGTCATCGTGGCGGGCCCCCGGCATCCGGGTCAACCTGTCCCCGCCCGCCGCCCCCTGCTCCCCGCCGCCCCCTGCTCCCCGCCCCCCCGCGCCATGCCCTGCCGTCGCGGCCGGGGCCACGACTGCTGCCAGCCCGCGGGGAGCCCGGCAGCCGCTGAGCAGATAAGTTGGGGTCAGTCCGGACGTGAGGGGAGGACGGAAAGTGAGCGGCGGGGTCGAGCACCTGGTGATCTCCGGGCCGCTGCTGCTGGCCATGCCGGTAGCCGCGGCGGCGGGGGCCATCACCTTCCTCTCGCCGTGCGTCCTGCCGCTGGTGCCCGGCTACCTGTCCTATGCGACTGGCATGTCGGGAACCGCGGTCCGCAAGCCCAGGCCGGCGCCAGCTTCGACCGCGCCGGTGGCGGCGGTGGCCGCCGGCCCGGCCGGCCGGGCCGGCCAGCCGCCCGCCGAGGCAGGAGCAGCCGATGGCACAGCCGCCCTGGATGCCGAGCCAGACTCGGCCGGCCGGGGACGGGTGGTCGCGGCCACGGCCCTGTTCGTTCTGGGCTTCTCGGCCCTGTTTGCCACCGAGGGCATCGCCTTCGGCAGCGCCGGCGCCGTCCTGCGCACCCACGAGAAGGGCCTGGCTCAGCTTCTCGGCTGCGTGATCATCCTGCTCGGCCTGCTGTTCGCGGGCGCCTTTGACCGGTTCAGCCTCACCGGCCGCATCATCCGGCCGTCCTTCCGGCCGCGTGCCGGGCTGGCCGGGGCGCCCGTGCTCGGGGTGCTCTTCGGCCTGGGCTGGACGCCCTGCATCGGGCCCACGCTGACGGCCGTGCTCACCCTCGGCGCCATGAGCGGCACGGCGGCCCGCGGCGCCCTGCTGGCCTTCGTTTACGGCCTCGGGATCGGGATACCGTTCCTCATCGTGGCCTTCGCCTTCCAGCGCGGGGTCAACGTATTCGGCTTCGCCAGGCGGCACGCACGCCTGATCACCAGGATCGGCGGGGTGCTGCTGATCGCCGTCGGGCTGCTCGAGGTCACCGGAGCCTGGACGGCCGCGATCAGCTGGGTGCAGGTGCACTGGCCCGGCGGATACACGCCTCCGTTCTGAGCTGCCGGCAGCGTCCTGGGCGCTGGTGGCGGTAGCGCCGGGCCAGGTCCGCGTGCTGCCCCGGCTAGGCTCGGCCAGCGCAAGGCGGACGGGGCGGACGGCCGCGCCGATCTGTCACGGCGTTCCCAGAAGCCCCAGCTGAATCTTCAGCCCCGTAAAAGCAGTTAATCATCAAATAGGAGCCGCCCTCCGGGCCATGCAGCGATTACGCTCAGTAGCTCCCGGCGCGCCGAGTCCCATTAAGTGACGTAGACTGTCTGTTCAGTTAATTCACGGATAGCGTCCGTCGCCGATAATCGGGCGCGCTTCACGATACGGCTTCCGCGGCTGAGCCAGCGGAATTCCGCTACTCTGCGTACTCCTTGGCGAAGGTTGGCTGATTTGGGTTGTATGCATCATGTCAGGGTGCGAGACTCGCGTTGTGGCAATCGCGCTCGATGGCGCCTTCGCTGACCACAGCGCCGACAGACGCGCTGGTCAGCAGTATCCAGGCGGGCGGACGCGACCAGCCAGTCAATTCTCCGGGCGACAGCCAGCCACGGCCGAAACTGATGAGCTGCTTAAGTCGCAGCTAAGCGCGGAAGGCCCGGCCTCGGCCATAGCGAAGACAGAAAGCGCGGCAGACGCGAATGAGCCCCTGCCGCCCAACGCCGGTCAATCCGCTGACATCGATGCACAGCGGATAAAGGAGTCATTCGGCTACCTGATGGCCGATGCCCAGAGCGCGATGGAATACTTTTACGCACAGCTGTTCGCAACCAGCGCCGAGGCACGGGCCATGTTCCCGCTGTGCATGAGCCAGCAGCGGCAGCGGCTCTTTGCCGCGCTGTGCCGCGTGGTCGGCAGCCTGGACGGCGGCGAGGCCAGCCGGGCCTATGTGGCCGAGCTCGGCCGGGACCATCGCAAGTTCGGCGTCAGGGACAAGCACCACCCGGCTTTCTTCGATGCCCTGCTCGCTACCGCCCGGCACTGCGCCGGCCGTGCCTGGACGCCGGAGACCGCGAGCGCCTGGCGAGCGGCGCTCGACTACGTGTCCGCCACGATGCGCGCGGCGGCGGCGGCGGATGCCGCGGCCAGGCCGGCCTGGTGGGTGGGCGAAATCGTGGCTCACGAGGTGCGCGCGCCTAGCGTGGCCGTGCTGACGATCCGCCCCGATCAGCCACTGGAGTATGCGGCCGGACAGTACCTGCCTGTTCAGGTCAGCCGGTGGCCCCGGGTCTGGCGATCGTTCTCGATCGCCTGCGCGCCAAGGCCGAGCGGGCTGATCGACCTGCACATCCGGGCCGTGCCCGGCGGCCTGGTCAGCAACGCCCTCGTGCATCACCTGGCGACCGGCGACACCGTGCTGCTCGGGCCGCCGAAGGGAGTCATGACCGCGCCCGGCACTGACCGCGACCTGCTATGCGTGGCTGGCGGTACCGGGCTGGCGCCGATTAAGGCGATCGTCGACTCCGTCCTGGCCGCTCCGGCCGGCCCCCCGCGGAAGATCACCCTGTTCGTCGGTGCGCGCCGGGAGGAGGATCTGTATGACCTGGCCGCCCTGCGGGCCCTGGAGTCAGCCCACCCGTCCGTCCATGTCATTCCGGTCCTGTCCGAGCAGCCGGGGTTCGGCGGCCTGACCGGGATGCTGCCCGACGTAGTGCGCGGCAACGGGCTGTTCAGTAACGCCGAGGTCTACATCTGCGGGCCAGACGCCATGGTCAGGCGGACGGCGCTGCTGCTGGCGGCCGATGTCCCGGCCGGGCACATCCATCACGATCCGCTGCCGGACACGCCGGACTTCCCGGCCGCCGGGCCAGGGACCGGCGCCGGGCAGGCCGCGACCGCGCCGCAGGGCGGCTAGCCGCCGAGATACCGCTCGAAGAAGGCGTAGATGCGCTTCCAGGCGGCCGCGGCGTCCTCCTTCTGGTACCTCATCCCGGTGACCTTCGCCAGCACCGCGCCCGCCCCGGAGGACTCGGACATGAACCGGTGGCCCGAGCCCGGGTAGACCTCGATGTCGTGCGGCACCTCCAGGACGGTCAGCGCGCGCTGCAGCCGCTCCGGGTGCTTGGTGCCCATCGGGTCGCGGCCGCCGAAGCTGCCGACGATGGGGCACGCGCCAGCCAGTGCCTTCTCCGCGTCCTGAGGAACCTCGCCATAGTTCACTGAGGCCACGCTGAAGCCGTCACGCGGCGCGCACAGCAACGCGAAGCCGCCGCCCAGGCAGAATCCGATGACCCCGGTCTTGCCCGTGCAGTCCGGCCGGCCGGCCAGCAAGTCGCGGGCCGCCTGCAGGACGGTGAACGCCGGGCCGCGGCCGGCGTGCAGCTGCCGGATGGCTGCGCGAATGCAGCGGATCCATGCCTTACCGTCGAACAGGTCGGGGGCCAGCGCCAGGTAGCCATGGGCGGCCAGCTCATCAGCCTTCCCGCGGATGTCGTCAGTCAGGCCGAAGGCCTCGTGGATGACGACGACCGCCGGCCAGGGACCGGCGCCAAGCGGAACCGCGAGGTAACCGCGGACGAGCCTGCCGCCGGCCGGGTAGGTGAGATGGGGCATGGCGCACACACTCTCATACCTTGCGCCAGCGCGGAATCCACGCGCCATCCTCCACCGTGTAATCGCTGAACAGGGCCGGTGCCTCAGCCCGCATCAGCTCGCCGATCCGGCCGAACACCAGCCGGATCTCCTCTTCGGCGCCGGGATCGGTCCGCGCCTCGATGGTGTGCCGCAGCGTCCGGATGTTGGCTGTCCAGAGCAGGCCGGTGGCGACCCCGTCCGGCGCGAACCTGCGCATGAACGAGGTCTTGTGCTTCTTCTCGTGGAACGGGACGCCCTCCTCGTCCAGCCCGAAATGGCCGGCCATCCAGCGCTGGAACTCCTCCATCTGCTCCAGCAGGGCGGTGGCCCGCTTCATCAGCTCCGCGTCGGCCTGCGCCCAGCCGGGGAACCAGAACGGGATGTCGGCCAGGCGGACGAAGCGCAGCGACTCCTGCGAGATCGCCACCCCCGGCCGGTGCCGGACCAGCTCATGGGTCGCCACCCGGGAAATGTTATGCAGCACGAAACTGAAGCTGGCGTGCTCCAGCACCGAACCGTGCTGCTGAGCCAGGATGGCCTGGGTCAGGTACTTCTCCTGATCGGTCCGCACCCGGCGCACGTTCGGATTGAGCCCCGGCTCCCAGGACCGGTAGCAGATCTTCCCGGCGAACTCGGCCAGGTTCTGCGCATCCAGGTCTCCCCGGTCCAGCTTCTGCAGCCAGCTGTCGCCGCCGACCTCGTGCAGGTAGGCGGCCAGCTGCTGGTAGTCGATCTGCGGGCGGGCGACCAGGAACACCTCAGGCTGCACAGTCTTCATGGCTCGGCACCCTACCGGGCGCCCATGACATCCGCTGCCGCCCGCGCGCCGCCACCGCCGGCGCGGCCCGATGGCCTACCATCCTGGCTCGGCGCATCGTGCCATCCTGGCCCGGCGCATCGTGCCGTCAGCCGCGCTCGTCACTCGGGGGGAAACATGCTCAGGACCCACGCCTGCCTCGCCAGCATCGGCATCGCCGCCGCAGTCGCGCTGTTAGCCAGCCCCGCGGCGACCGCGGTGGCGGCCAGCGCGGCACCCTCGCCGGCTGCCGCCGCGGCGTCGGCGGTGCCCGGCGGCAGCGGGACATTCGGCACCTGGCGCGCGGCGCAGCGGGCTGCGGGCTTCCGGCTCAAGCACCCGACCAGGCAGTACGGGCTCAGGCGAGCCGGCCGGATCTCGGTGCAGCCGTGCGCGGCGCCCGGCAGGTCGGACCGGCGCGACGTGGTCGCCCAGTACCTGTCGCCGACCGGCGCCCTGCTCGGCATCGAGCAGGACAATGCCGGCGTGAGCTGCACGGACATTGGCAGGACCAGGAAACTGGGTACTTACAGGATCCACGGTGTCAGGGCCACGCTGGCCGGTGCGTGCGGCAGCCATGGCCTGCCGGCCTGCAGCTCGCGCGCGGCCTTCCTGTTCCTCAGCTGGAAGATCGGTGCCATCTACTACCGCGCCAGCTCGTACAACGAGCCCCGCGGAACGCTCCGGGCCTTCGCCTCGAACCTGGCCTACTAAGGCCGTCGCCCGCCAGCCAGGACGAGGCACGCCTACTGGCTGCCGGGCTCATCCGCCGCGTGGCGCACGTAGCCGTCCTGCCAAAGATCTCAAGGTGCGGCTGTAGTACATAGGTGCCAGAATGGCGACCGGTCAGGCTGCTCGCGGTGATGAGGGCTCAATCGGCCGGATACCACCGGGCCCGACCGGGCACGTGCGATCGACGGGCTGCCGCTTTATCACCGATATTGACGATGTACACTGATCATGTATATCGTCAATTGCTAGAGAGACACGATGGCGCTGACCCAGATCGACATCGATGACGATGCTCTCGCCGAGGCCATGCGGCTCTCTGGCGCGAAAACGAAGAAGGACACCGTTAACCTTGCCCTGCGGGAGTTCGCCGCCCGGCACCGCCGAGTTGCTGCACTGGAGCACTACGCAGCGCTCGCGTCGGGGTGGGACTTCGAGGACTGGGAGCACCGGCGGCCGGCCGAGAAAGACCCGGCAGCTTGATCCGCTACCTACTCGACTCGTCTGCCCTGTGGCGCATCTTGCGGGACGCCGCGCTGCGAGCATCCTGGGCCGAGGTCGTCTCTCTGGGCGTGATCGGTTCCTGCTATCCCCAGCGGATTGAATTCCGCCGCTCAGCACGCACCATCGACGAGTACGGGCAAATGTCGGAAATGTTTGAAACCCTGTACCCGGATGCCGCGGTCCCCAAAGGCGCTTGGCGGTGGACAGAGTCCGCGCAATACCGTCTGCTGCGCCACGGGGCCCATCGTGCATTGTCCGCCGTGGACCTGCTGATCTGCGCCACAGCCGCGCACCATGGCCTCGTTGTGCTGCATGACGACAGTGACTTCGTGGCCGCCGCACGCTATCTCCCGGATCTGCGAGAACGCAGCATCAGCAACGCGCCGGAAGCCAGTTGATGTCAGCTCAGCCCGCGCCGCGACCGCTTGCTCGGTCCGCGACGGCATGCGTCAGCCGGCTGAGGAGCCGCTGTCACCCGTGACCGGGCGCCAGCGGCGGCCGGGCACCGGCCGGGTCATACAGGGGCGCTCGCCGCGGCGGATCAGGAAGTTGCTGAGCGCATGGTCGCGCAGCTGGGGGCTGCCGATCAGCTCGGCCGCCGCGGCGACCTGGAGCGGCAGCGAGGCCCGGCGCGTCGAGAGCATCCAGGAACTCGTCTTCGAGTGGAACGACGTTTTCGACATCGATATCAACCCCGCCGTGTCAGCGGACGAGGGGCTGCTCACGGGCTGCGGCCCGGCGGGCGGCGCGGTCCCCGCATAGCCGCAGCACGTTGGCGATGACCTGGTGCCCCGCGCTGCCGGCCGCGGTCAGGATGGACTCCGGGTGGAACTGCACGCCCCAGCGCCCGCCGGCCTCGTCCTCGATCGCCATCACCACCCCGTCCGCGGTTACCGCCGTGACCGTGAAGGGACCTTCCACCGTTTCCGGCCGGGCATGCAGGGAGTGGTACCGGGCCGCGGTGAACTCGGCGGGCAGCCCGGCCAGCAGCGCGCCGCCCAGGACCTGCACCTGGCTCGGCTTGCCGTGCACCGGCACCTGCAGCAGCCCGAGAGACCCGCCGGCGTGCTCCACCATCGCCTGCAGGCCGAGGCACACGCCAAACGCGGCCAGCCCCCGCTCATCCAGCGCCGTCATCAGCTCGTCGCAGCCGAAGTCGGCCGGCCGGCCGGGTCCCGGCGAGAGCACGACCAGGTCCGGCGCGTAGTCATCGAGCAGGGCCGGGGCAAAGCCGGCCCGCAGCGTGGTCACCTCGGCGCCCTGCTCGCGGAAGTAGCCGGCCAGCGTGTGCACGAACGAGTCCTGGTGGTCGACCAGCAGCACGCGCAGCCCGTCACCCGGCAGCGGGGCCGGCCCGGCCGGGGACGACGGGGCCGGAGCGGTCCGTTTCGACGAGACGTCGCCGTCGCCGGGCTGGCCCGCTTCGGCCAGCGTCTCCAGCAGGGCGCGGGCCTTCAGCCTGGTCTCGGCCTCCTCCGACTGCGGGTCCGAGTCGAACAGCAGGGTGGCGCCGGTGCGCACGGCGGCGATCCCGCCGCGGATGTGCGCGGTCCGCAGCGTCAGGCCGGTGTTCATCCCGCCGTCGAAGCCGATCATGCCGACCGCGCCGCCGTACCAGCGGCGCTGCCCGTCCTCGTGGTCCTCGATGAACTGCATGGCCCAGGTTTTCGGCGCCCCGGTGACCGTGACCGCCCACATATGCGTGAGGAAGGCGTCCAGCGCGTCGAACCCGGGACGCAGCCGCCCCTCGATGTGATCGACCGTGTGGATCACCCGGCTGTACATCTCGATCTGGCGGCGGCCGATCACCTGGATGCTGCCGGGCACGCAGATCCGCGACTTGTCGTTGCGGTCGACGTCGGTGCACATGGTGAGCTCGGACTCCTCCTTCAGCGAGCCGAGCAGGGTGCGGATGGCCTCGGCGTCGCCGAGCGGGTCGAGGCCGCGGGCGATGGTGCCGGCGATCGGGCAGGTCTCCACCCGGTCCCCGGTCACCCGCACGTACATCTCCGGCGACGCCCCGACCAGGTACTCCCCCTCGCCCAGGTTCAGGATGAACTCATACGGCGCCGGGTTCCGATGGCGCAGCCGGTCGTAGAAGGCGGCGGGCGACGCGCACCGGGCGTGGAACACGTGGCTCGGCACGACCTCGAACAGGTCGCCGCGGGCGAACTTCTGCCGGGCCTGCTCGACCACCCTGGCATAGCTGCCCGGTACCGGATCCGGCGGAAGCTCCCGCTCCGAAACGGGCCCGCCCGCCCCCGTCCCGGCCCGCTGGCCGGCCTCGTCGGCGGCCGCCCGCGGCAGCCCTTCGGTCGACCCGGCCGCGGTCGCGAACTCGTAGGAGTAGCGCTGCGCGGTCTCCCGCTTGCGGTCCAGCACCCACAGCTGGTCCGGCAGGTGCAGCACCAGGTCACGCTGAGCCTGATCGCGCTGATGCCGGAGCCGGACCGGCTCGAACTGGAAGGCCAGGTCGTAGCCGAAAGCGCCGTACAGGCCGAGATGCGGGTCCGGCCCGGCCAGCGCCGCGATCACCTCGCGCAGCGCGGTGAACACGGTGGGCCGGTGGCTGCGCTCTTCCTCCGCGAAAGCGGTGTCGCTCTCCGCGATGACGACCTCGACCGTGCCGCGGCCGGCCGTCACGATCTCGCCCGCCCGGCCGAATGCCGCCTCGATGACCGGCAGCAGGACCTGGCCGCGGGCGTTCAGCGCTCGCGCGGTGACCCGCCTGCCGCGGGCCACGATCTCGGCCGGGGGGTCGATATACGCCATATGCCAGCGGCTGTACCGGCCCGGGTACTCCATCCCGGAACTGAGCACGCCGCCGCGGCGGCCGTCGATCTGCCGGGTTATCTCATCCAGCAGGGCCGGGTCGAACGGTGCGGCACTGGCGGTGACCGTCACGCCGCCGGGGGTGACGAACTCGGTCACGCGCGAATCGGAGTCGGCTGGCATGGGCCCTCACATGATGGCTCGGGAGGCAGCCGCGCGCCGGGGCGGCTGGCCGACCACGAGAAAGGCGGCCGCCGCATCGGGCGGTCGCCTCTGGTCTGGGCTAGGACTGCGTGAACCAGGCACCGCCTACCGGCGGCGCCACCAGGGAGCGGTGTGGCTCGGGCGCATGGCGCTGAGCCTAGCCCGGCTGCGGCCGCGGCGCCAGCGTCAGCCCCGGACTCGCCGACCGGGCGGCGGGGCGGCCGGGCAGCCGGCTCCCGGCCGGTGAACATCGAACCGCTACGGACGTTATCGCGAAAAACGGTAACCTAGCTGGGTAGCCATGAGGCTGCGCCCGCAGAGTCCGCGCAGGAGATGGCCGATGACACGCGACGAGGGAACTCGCGACGAGGGAACGGGGGGCCGGCCCGCGCCGTCGCGGCGCAGAGGCCGGCCGGAGCTGGCAGCGGCGGAGCGCCCCGGTGCGCAGCAGCCGGCCCGCGAGCGCCGGTCCCACCGGCAGGAACTGGCTGAAGCAGGCCCGAACCCCGGCATCCTGATCACCATCCGGTCGCTGCTGCCCAACCTGGCGCCGGTCGAGCGCCGGGTGGCGCAGGCCGTCCTCGACGATCCGGCCGGCGTCGCCTGGCGGTCCATATCCGAGCTGGCCGAGTCCTGCGGCACCTCCGCCACCAGCGTCGTGCGGTTCTGCCGGGCGATCGGGCTGCGCGGCTATCCCGACCTGCGCCTCGCGCTGGCCGGCGCGGTCGCGCACGACGACGCGGGTGCCGTCGTCGCGGCGTCCGGCCAGATCGACCCCGACGACGACGCCGCCACCATCACGAAGAAGATCGCCTACGCCGACGCCAAGGCGGTGACGGACACGGCCAGCCACCTCGACATCGCCACCCTGGTCCGGGTCGTGGACGCGCTGGCAGCCGCCCGGCGGATCGACATCTACGGCGTCGGCGCGAGCGGCTACGTGGCGATCGACCTGCAGGTCAAGCTGCAGCGGATCGCCAGGACCGCTTTCGCCTGGCCCGACCCGCACATGGCCGTCTCGTCCGCGGCACTGCGCGACAGCGGGGATGTCGCGGTCGGGCTCTCGCACACGGGCACCACGGTCGACACGATCGACGCCCTGCGCGAGGCGCGCAGTCACGGCGCGACCACGGTCGCGGTGACGAACTTCCCCTGGTCTCCGATCACCGAGGTGGCTGACCTGGTACTGCTGACCGCGGCCAGGGAGACCGCTTTCCGGTCCGG